>Ga0209979_1000163_pt1 | contig 108837 bp, 94 predicted proteins | sample AnhtaG_FD_183114 | JGI IMG/M metagenome (GOLD analysis project Ga0209979, IMG submission 183114) | Deep subsurface microbial communities from Anholt, Denmark to uncover new lineages of life (NeLLi) - Anholt_01485 metaG (SPAdes) (version 2) | ecosystem: Environmental > Aquatic > Marine > Oceanic... | reverse complement strand
TAAAGCGAGCTTTACTTTGGTGCTGCTGCTGGAGGCGGTTCGACAGGCTCTCAAGTCATCACCATTGACCATACAGGAGGCCTGGCGCTTAGCTGGACAGCAACTCCATCTGAGAATTGGCTGCAGGTTACACCTACCAGTGGAACAGGAGCTGAAAAAATAACTGTTTCTGTCACTACAACCGGATTATCAGAAGGAATACATACAGGAACTATAACCATAGCAGATTTAAACGCAACAAATTCGCCTCAGACTATAAATGTGACCCTGGAAATATATGGCTCAGCCTCAATCCAGGCGCCATTCGGCTCCATTGATACGCCTATAAACGGCACTACAGGAGTAGCAGGAGCAATACCTGTGTCCGGTTGGGCACTTGATGACTTAGAAGTAACCAGGATTATTGTGTGGAGAGAAGCTGTTGGAAGTGAGGAGACATCAGATAATGGCCTGGTTTATATAGGAGATGCTATACAGGTAGAAGGAGCAAGGCCAGATGTTGAAGAGGATTATCCCGAGTATCCATTAAATTACAAAGCAGCTTGGGGATACATGCTGCTGACGAATTATCTACCAAATCAAGGAAATGGCACTTACACGATTCGTGTAGTCGCCGAAGACAGGGAAGGAAACAGCAGTGAGCTAGGGACAACAACAATAACCTGTGATAACACAAGTGACATCAAGCCCTTTGGAACGATTGATACACCAACGCAGGGAGGAGAAGCTTCAGGTAGTGATTTTATTAACTTTGGCTGGGCTCTGACACCGCAGCCGAATTACATCCCGGATGATGGATCAACAATCACAGCACTAATAGATGGAGAGGAAGCCGGAAATCCTGTGTATAACCAGTACAGGTCAGATGTTGCTGGACTCTTTACAGGATATGCAAACAGTGATGGAGCTGTGGGATATTTTTACATCAACACAACAGAATACATAAATGGAGAGCATACAATTGCCTGGAGTGTGGAAGATAGTGCAGGAAGTACAGCCGGTATAGGAACAAGGTACTTTACAATACTCAATACACAAGCAGCAGGTTTCCTACAATCAGGAATGAAGGGTCGAAGAGTTGAACATCATACTCCATACTCGCTTGAATCTATGTATAGCTTACCAAGTAGTTTTGAACCTGTTAAAATTTTAAGAGGATTCAAGAGACACTCTAGGCCTGAAACAGTGCTGGTTGATAATCTTGGAATCGTCAACATAGAAATAAGAGAAGTTGAGAGAGTAGCGGTTGATCTTGGTAAGGGCATAGATTACAAAGGTTATATGATAGTAGGCAAGGAACTCAGACCTCTTCCCATTGGCTCAACCCTGAACATGCAGAAAGGAATATTCTTCTGGCTGCCAGGACCCGGATTTATCGGCGAGTATAATCTTGTATTCCTCGTTCAAGACGAAACTGGATTAAAAAGAAGAATAAACACCAAGATAAAGATTTTACCGAAGTTCAGTATCTTTTAAAGGTGCGTTTTAAGCACAAGATGGACACAAATTAAGGGGGCTCACTACGAGCTCCCTTATCATCTCAAGAAAAGCACATCCAATCTTTGTTTATTTTACCCCTCTTTGGAATCAGGCGTTATTAGGGAAATGCCCTGATAATCCAGGAAAGAAATTTTTTCTCCCCTTAATAACAAGATCTATCCCCAAATGCTTGTCCAAAAAATTTGCATCTTAAATCTATGAATGTTAATCTTATAAAACAATTTATATATATTTTCGCTAAACGAGGGCAGCACCAATATTTAATATACTCGGGTTGAAAACTGATGGGTAAAACAAAAATCCTCCTTCTTTGTGATGACATAATCGGAAAAAATATGGCAGGGCCTGGAATCCGGGTGTGGGAAATGGCTGCTTCCTTATCTAAAGAAAAAGACTTTGAAGTCGGGATCGCCTGCCCAGATTTTTCACAAATAAATAACAAAGACCTTCCTCAATTAACTTTTTTCAAATACTCCTTAGACAAAGAGAAAAAACTTATTAATTTTGCCTCTCAATTTAATGTTTTTATCCTCTCAGGTTACATCCTGGATAAATTCCCTCAGTTAAAAAATCTAAATAAATTCATTATTGCCGATCTATATATTCCCTTTTTACTTGAAAATCTATTTGTTCATGATTCAAAAAAATCTAAGTTGGCAGACCGGCAGCTTATACATAACAGGGACCTCGGAGTCCTTTTAAATTTACTTCTAAATTCCCATCATTTCCTTTGTGCCAATAAAAGACAGAAAGACTTATATTCAGGGATGCTTACTGCTATCAACAAAATTAATCCTTATCTAATGAGATTTGACAGAGACCTGTCAAAAATATTTACTGTAATTCCCTTTGGAATCAGGGAGGGAAAAAAGAAAAAAGACGCAAACGTTCTTAGAGGTATATTTCCTGATATAAACGAATCAGATATTATTCTAATCTGGGGCGGTGTCCTCTCAAACTGGTTCGATCCTATTATCCTTATTGAAGCTATGGAAGAAGTTACTAAAATAAATCAGAACTTCAAGCTTTTTTTTCTTTCCACAAAACATCCCAATCCTAAACTCATGAAGTTTCCAAAAGCTGAGGAGGCAAAAAAATTAGCTTCCCAAAAAAATCTATTAAACAAATTTATATTCTTCAATAAAAACTGGATTCCCTACAACGAGCGGCATAACTATTTTCTCGAATCTGATATTGGAGTCTCCGCACATCTGGAGCATTTTGAGACTCAATTTTCTTTTAGAACACGAGTACTTGATTATATTTACTTTAACCTCCCAGTTATCTGTTCTAAAGGGGATTTTTTTGAAAGCTACATTCAAAAGAACTCGCTCGGAATTACTGTCACTCCCTCTGATAAAGAAGAACTTAAAAAAGCGATCCTATCCATGGAGGATAAAAAACTCAGGGAAAGATTCAAAAGAAATATAAAGAAAGTGGAAAAAGAATTTTACTGGGATAATTTGCTTTTACCTTTAAAGGAAAAACTTCGTAATTCACAAATGTTGTCTGAATTGAAAAAAATTAAAGGAGCAGAAATTTTCGCCGGCAGTGGAGATAAAGTAAAAAGTCAATTCTCCGGCAGTCCTGTGAAATATTTGAACAAATTTCCCCGTTTAAAAAAGATATTGCCTTCAGGTTTCAAATTCAGATTAAAAAGACTAATCTATAAAAAATAAATTCTAAATAGAACAAAATTACATTTTAATAATTTTTTTTCTTACATGAATAGAACAGCAAAAAAAACAGAACTTATCAACTGCCACATTTGCCAGAGTTATAAGTACAAAAAAATTCTTACAAAATTTGAAATGAATCTGGTTAAATGTATGGAATGCGGACTTGTTTATGCCAATCCAATCCTTCAAGAATCAGAACTTTTCAAAAGATACACAGATTCATTTTTCTTTGATGAATACTTACCTGCTTTTAAAGCCTTGCCAACTTATTATGACCTAGGCGCTATCAGGAGCCATTTTTACATCTTCCTTCAACTGATTTCCAAGTTTTTCACACCTGGAAAAAGGCTCCTTGATGTAGGATGCGGTGCGGGCTTCTTTCTAAAAGCAGCAGAAGAAATAGGCTGGGAGGCAGAAGGTATTGAACTCTCAAGCGTAGCTTCAAAATACGCTAAAAACATAGTTAAAGTGAAAGTCCACGAAGGGAAACTCGAAGACCTGCATTTACCGGCAGATAAATTTGACCTTGTTGCTCTTATTGATACTATAGAACACTTGAGAAATCCACTTTTAACACTGAAGGAAATAAATCGAATCTTAACAAAGGAAGGGATCCTTTTGATAGGCACACCTGATTTTGACAGTTTAAGCCGCCTTTTATTAAGGGGGAGCTGGGCTGTTTTATCCCCTGAAGAACACTTTTCCATTTTCTCCCACAATACGCTTTCTTATATAATTCAAAAAGCAAATTTCCGTGTTTTAGGAATTCGTAATTTACTACAGTTCAATCCGGAATATACACATGATAAAAAAAAATTAAGTTACTATGTATTCAAGAGCTTAAACAAAAAATTAGAAAGTTTAAAAAAAATGGAAAAAACACAGCTTTATGAATACGCTGATATAATGCTTATTGAAGAAAAAAATCCAAAAAATATTCAAAATTTTAACTCCGACTTGAATCCGGCTAGAAGAACAAAAAGAACAATACATAAATGGTCTAAAAAATGGCTCAGAGGAGATACCCTGGTAGCCGTTGCCAAAAAAACGAATGGAAAAAAGACTTAATCTTCAAGCAAGATTTATCTGGTTAAAGTCTTTAAGCGGCAAATATAAAATGGATACATCACTCTTTTTGGTCAAAACAAGAAGAAAAGTTACATGAGATATTCATTATTAAATTTTATTTTCTGTCCGTACTGTGGAGGAGATTTAATCCGGACAGCTTTAAAAGAGATTAGAATAGATTTTAACGATACTTTTGATATTCTTTCCTATCAAATAAACAAAAAGGATTCTTTAATCGGGCCAGTTCCCAACTTTAAGAAAAATACGAGTTTAACAAAAATCCTGACAAAACATGCGTGTTCACCAGATCCACTTGAGATGGACAATACAGCAGATATTATAAAAGGCCTTTTAATATGCGGGGAATGTAACCACTGGTATCCGATTTCAAATTTTGTCCCGGAGTTACTTCCCGATCATCTTCGCGACTGGGAAAAAGATATTAAGTTTTTATCTGAGTTTTCTGACCATTTACCCGGTAAACTTTATAAAAAACTGCAAAAAAGAACAAAATTCTTCCAAGCCCAAAAGAATAAAATACAGGATGAGATCCAGGACTACAAAAAAGCAGAGATTTCTATAAAAGACAAAGTTGATGATCAAGACTTCTTCGGACCGGGTTATTCCTCCCCTTTTAATAAGGATAATCCAGAATTCACCCAGAATCTGATAAAAAGATTTTCCTCAGTTTTACCTTTTTTACAGCTCAAACAAAACAACGTTGTCTTGGATGTTGGCTCGGGATATTCCTGGACAACCGAATGGCTTTTAAAAATGGGATTTGAACCCATTGGAGTTGATATTTGCAGAAAATATATAGATGTCGGGATAAAAAGAATGAGAAATATCCGACCCCATCTAATCATCGCTGATATTGAAAATTTACCGATAAAAAATACCTGCCTCAATTCAATCCTTTGTTATGATGCATTTCATCATATTGCAAACCGTAAAAAAGCCTTAGCTCATTTTTTCAGGGTTTTAAAAGAGAATGGGCCCGTAGTCTTCGCTGAGCCTGGCAGTGACCATGAACATGCACAAGCCTCGATCGAAGTGATGGAAAAGTACGGAATTCTGGAGAAAGGGATTGAAACAGACGATCTAAAGGCTTACTGTGAGGGATTAAACTTCTTACCTCCTGAACAACACTTCGTGCTGAAAACACGCCATGAGGAACAGCGTAAAATGTTAACCGAGGATTTTATAAATTCCCATTCGTTCGTTGACTGCAACATCTATGTTTTAAGAAAATCGGCAGGAAAAGAAAAGCCTATAAAAGGAAATTTATCCACCATCACATAACTACCAGTGGATTAATTAGGAATAAAAATAATTTATGAAAAAAATTTATAAAGGAGTTCAATTAAAAATTTCCCCTTTTGCTTGCCGTGTTTATTTGATTAAAGCTAAATGAGTAGAATGAATAAAGAAAAGATAAATCTATACATCAACTTAATTCCTTTTACGCCAAAAAAAGCCGGAGCTGAAATATATTCTTCAAATTTTATTAAATACTTGAGTAAGACCGATAATTCAATTTTTGAACCTGTACTTCTTTTAAATAAAGAAACTTTAGATTTTTTTAATCCAGAGAAAAAATTCAAGTATATAGCATGTCCTATAAATCCTCATAAAAAAACTTCCCGCGTTTTTTTTGAGCAGTTCATTTTGCCTTTCCAACTAAAAAGCAAAAAATCACTATTTTTTTCCCCATCAAATATATTGCCGATACCTCTAAGTATCCCCTCCGTTGTCACAATATTTGATCTACACTGGTACAGACTAAAAAAACTGTTTCATAAAAAGGAAATCCATAAACTAATTTATATAAAATCATTCATAAAATTATCAGCCAGAAAAGCAAGAAAAATAATAACCTTAAGCCAGCACACACGGAATGACCTCATTTCTATCCTGGGAATTCCTGAGGAAAAGATCGTGGTTGTTCCCCCGGGGGTGGAGGAATACTACAAAATAATCAATAAAAACGAAGCCCGGGATTTTTTGAAGAAAAAATTTAATATTACTAATAAATTTGTCCTTCAAGTAGGAGAGACTCACAGAAGAAAAAACATCCCATTCTTGCTGGATATTTTTGAAAAAATGAACGGGCAAAACCCACTTGACTTAGTTTTGGCAGGCCCTCCAGGAGACGGTGAAAAAGAAATCCTAAATTGGATTCAAGCGTCTCACTTCCAGAAAAATATTCATAAATTGAATGAGTTGTCAAAAAAAGAATTGCTGTGCTTATATAACGCAGCTTCCTGTCTGATTCTTCCTTCACTTTACGAGGGATTTGGGCTGCCTATTGTAGAAGCAATGGCTTGCGGATGCCCGGTAGTCTGCTCTGATTCAACAGCTATTCCTGAATCAGCAGGAGGAGCAGCTCTCCTCTGCGATCCTGGAGATAAAAAAGAGTGGTTTAATGCTATCACGAAAATAATCAATAAAAATAACCAGCGGAAACAGTTGATCGAAAAAGGGCTTAAAAGAGTCAAACAACTGTCCTGGGAAAAAACTGTTGAAAACATGCTAAAGACATTTGAAAGCGTGAAATTATAATTTTATAACCGCTCTTATAAAAAGATAAATGGTAAAAATTTCAATAATAATTGTGACTTTTAACTCTGAAAAATATATCGGGAACTGCCTCGAATCAATCTCAAAATGTTTTAAAGACATCGGTCACGAAATTATAATCGTTGATAATTGTTCTAAAGACGGAACCCTTGATATTTTAAATAAAAGAAAAGACATCCTATTAATCAGAAATGGAAAAAACCAAGGATTTGCCAAAGCATGCAACAAGGGTGCAAGACCTGCCTCAGGAAAATATCTCTTTTTTATCAATCCCGATATAGAATTTAAGGATCCCATTCCAGAGAAAATCTTCGTTTCTTTATCAAAAAACAGTGATGTTGCCGGAGGCGGTTTTTACCACGTCTTTCCCTCTGGTAGAATTCAGAGAATATGTTCCGGATACATAGTAAAACCTTTTGACCATTTTTTTGAACAACTTGGACTTTATGCGTTGCTCCCTTCTGTTAGAATTTTTAATGCTCGATTTTTCCCTTTCCAAAAGTACTGGAACGACCATCCTGCAGAATTTATTTGCGGCGGATGTTTTTTGATCAAAAAAGAGATCTTTTCTACAATATCTGGTTTTGATGAAAAATATTTTTCTTATTTTGAAGATATGGACATCTGTAAACGACTGAAAAATAAGGGATATAAACTTCACTACTGGGGTTCCATGCGAATCATTCACTTTCTGGGCTCAGAACGAAAAAAAATAACTATCCTTTCTTTAAAGGCAAATTACACCTCAAGGTATTATTATTTTAAAAAGTTTTATTCTCCTCTATGGCTCCCTTTTCTCTGGTTGGTTTCCAATATTGGGTTATTGGCAAGATTTATTGTGTTTATTTTTTATTCTCTTTATAAGATTCAATTTTATAACATAGCAAAAAAATATTTTTCTGTCTTTTTATCTCACTTGAATCCGGTAAACGTGGATTATTCACGAGTCGAGATTACCGTAGGCGTCGTTGCGAGGAGCGAAGCGACGCGGCAATCTCGCAAATTGTGATATCATTGCGAGGCGTAGTGCGTGAAGTTGTGGTCTTTCACTGCGAATGCGCTGCAACAATGCAGACGTCGTTGCGAGGAGCAAAGCGACGCGGCAATCTCGTGAGATCGGCTCGCTCGAAGAGTAAAAAATGCTGACATAAAGATAAAATGAGCTCCCGGAGAATTTATCGATGATAACTTTGAGAAAAAATCATTGTAATAGGCTTTTATCATTGAAAATAATTGATAGTGTCGGCAGTTTTTATGAATAATTCAGGTAGACGTGTATTATGCTAAGTAAATTTATTCACGAAATTCAAGAAATATATTCTTTCAGGCATCTCCTTGTAAATCTTATTAAATCTGATATCAAGCTGCGTTATAAAAATTCCTTCCTTGGATTCTTATGGCACATATTAAATCCTTTATTTTATTTAGGTATCCTGGCGCTCGTCTTTTCTCAAATAATCCGAATCCAGATGGAAAATTACATTCTTTTCCTTTTTGCCGGGCTTGTATCATGGAGGATGATTCAACAAACCAGCATTATCGCCACCCATTCCATTGTAAATAACCAGGAGCTGATCAAAAAAATCTACACACCAAAACTTATATTTCCCCTTGCTACAGTTATCTCCCAATATATCGATCATTTAACACTATCCCTTATCCTCTTTATTTTCTTATTTATACTTAAAGGAAAAATATCTTTTGTGCTTTTCTTAAGCCCTGTAGTAATTATTTTAATCTTTATTTTCTCATTGGGTCTTTCTTTATTTTTTGCAACAAGTTATGTTTATGTTAAAGATACACCTCATATTATTGCTATAGGATTCCAGGCTTTATTCTTTCTCACACCCATTCTTTATCCTCTCTCTGTATTAAGTCCAAAGTTAGAAAAATTTTTTAAAATAAATCCCTTATATTATTTTGTTGAATATTTCAGGTATCCATTTTATTACGCAAAAATGCCTCCATTAGAACAAACATGTATAGTGTGTGGCCTTTCTCTTATCACGTTTGGCCTGGGAATATATATTTTCCTGAGGAAAAAAGAGAGCTTTATCTTCAAATTTTAGGAGCTTGAAGGATTAGACAAACAGATTAGGAAAATGGACAATACCTTATCCATAAAAACAGAAAATTTAGGGATACGATTTTTCCTGAAACATGAATACCAAAAAGGAAAAAAAGGGCTCAAAATATTCCAGGGTAAAATAAAAAAGGAAGAATTCTGGGTATTAAGAAATATAAATTTTGAAGCTAATAAAGGAGAGGTTTTAGGAATAATAGGTCTCAACGGCTCTGGAAAGACCACTTTACTCAAGAGTCTGGCAAGGATTTTACCTTTAACAGAAGGAAAGTTATGGGTTAACGGAAAGATAGCACCATTAATTGAGTTAGGAGCAGGTTTTAATCCTGAACTAACAGGTGGAGAAAACATATTTCTGTCTGGAACTTTATTGGGCTTAACGAATGAAACCATCAGAAAAAATTATTTTAAGATCGTAGATTTTTCCGGCCTGGAGAAATTCATAAATATTCCTCTAAAAAATTATTCCTCAGGTATGTTTATAAGACTGGCATTCTCTATCGTGGCAAATCTGGAGCCAGATATTGTTCTTATTGACGAACTCTTTGCAGTTGGGGATGAGCCCTTCCAGCAGAAAAGTTTTGAAAAAATTTTAAAATTTAAAGAAAAAGGCTCAACACTTCTAATTGTCAGTCACGACCTGAACACAATAGCGCGGCTATGTAACAACGTGATAGTTCTTGATGAAGGAAAAATCCAATTTAATGGAGAGTCTTACCAAGGTATAAACCATTACAAGAATCTATTAAAAGGGATTAAGACTCTTCCTGAGGAAGATGAGGAAAAAACAGACGCCAAAATACAAACTACTGCAGAAACGACGCCAAAAGGAGCCGATTACTTAAGATGGGGTTCAGGCGAAATCAAGATCACAAATGTTACTTTTTTGAATAAGAATTTAAAGGTAACAAATACATTTACTGGTGGCGAGGTGTTTATTGCCAGAATTGACTATGTTGCATCTGAAGAAATTAAAAATCCTGTATTTGGAGTTGCCTTTTATACGCCTTTTGGATTGCTGGTCAGTGGGCCAAATACTAAATTAAGTCTTCCAATAGAAAAAATCCCAAAATCAGGCAGTGTATTTTATAAAGTAAAAAATTTAAGTCTAAAACGAGGTGAGTACTTTTTCAGCGCAGCAGTATATGATTTTACACTGAAAAAACCTTATGACCACTTAGAAAGAAAATTTAAGTTTTTTGTAAAAGGAGGAGATCCATCGGATTTTGGCTACATTGATTTAAAAGGTTTATGGACACACAAGAAAAATGACCGAAAAATTGGATAAAATAAGCCTTCCCTTTGACCAATACAGCAGATATTTGGAAAGCTCTAAAATATTAAAAAAGATATTCGGTGATAAAACTATCAAAATTCTTGATGTTGGCGGACTGTCCCATTTATGGAATATCGACGAGACATTTCGTTTAATAAATTTTTTCCTTCCTGAAAGTTTGACTTATACAATTGATCCAGCCTGGAATAATGAACCAGGATTTTTACAGGCAGATGGCTTGAAGATTCCATTCAAAGATTCATCATTTCAAGCTGTTGTTGCCCTGGATACTCTGGAGCATATTAAAGACAAAAAAAGGAGTTCTTTTATAAACGAAATATTCAGAGTAAGTTCAGATATAGTTATCCTGTCATCTCCCTTTTTTAGTGCCACAACAAAAAAAGCTGAAAAGATTTTAGGAGATTTTATTCAAACTACCTTAGGCATCAACCATGTTGAGCTAAAAGACCATAGGAACAAAGGGCTGCCAGACTTCCAGCCGACTTTTAATAAAATAAAAAAATTAAGCGGGGAAACATTTCATTTCTCTATAGGCAACATCGAAAACTGGTTATTTTTTATGGCCTTGAAGTATTCCTTTATGCATAAGTTATCCTGGATTTTTATCAATAGATTTATGGATGCCTATTTTAATACTCACCATTATGAAAGCGAGTTTAAAGAGCCTTGCTACAGAACTGTTGTTGTTTGTACAAAAAAAAAGCCGTCTCAAGATTTTTTAAAAATTAAAGATTTTTATTCCAGGATCAATAAAAAAAATTCAGCACCAGCGATAAGTCTTGATAACTTCAAGATATTTGTGAAACATTTAGAAAGATCGCTGGCAGATTTAAAGCCTTCTCCTTATCCCGGGGTTCTCCTCAGTGTTATTGTTGTAACCTATAATTCAGAATATTATATAAATAAATGCTTCTCTTTTCTAGGCGATTTATCGTCTCAATATAAAATAGAGCTTATTGTAATTGATAATGCCTCCCAAGATTCCAGTTTAGAAAAAATCAAAAAAATCTTCCCTCAAGCGATTATAAAAATCAATAAAAAAAATCTTGGCTATGCGAGAGCCGCAAATTTAGGGATATTGAATGCCAGGGGAGAATACCTGCTCCTTATTAATCCTGACTGTTTTGCTCTTTCGCCAGAAATCGCCAAGCTAATCGATTATATGGAAAAAAACCCTCAGATTGGCATTGTAGGCCCTAAAATCTTAAATTTAGACGGAAGCGTCCAAGGCTCAGCAAGAGCGTTCCCTAATGTTTGGACAGCCTTATTCGGAAGAACTACTCTTATTTCACGCTTATTCCCCCGAAATAAACTTACCCGGAAAAACATAATTGCCTCACGAGACATAAGTGAACCAACACAAGTGGATTGGATTTCAGGAGTTATGATGCTCGTCAGAAATGAAGCTGTCCTGGATGTTGGATTGATGGATGAAAATTTTTTCCTTTACTGGGAAGACACGGATTGGTGCACACGCTTCCTGAAACAAGGATGGGAAGTCATTTATTATCCTTTTGCACAAGCAGTACATTTAATCGGAGAAAGCACTAAAAAAAGAAAGCTAAAGTCAATTCTTGATTTTCATAAAAGTGCATATAGGCTTTATAGAAAATATAACATAAAAAAATGGAATCTTATAAAAAAGCTATTTGCTTTAATCGGCCTGTCTTTGAGAGTTTTTATTCTCCTGCTTTATCATATTCTTTTTCCTAGAAAGAAAGAAATTCCAAAAATGGAAAAGAATCATCTCAATATACTTCATCTTGTTCACAATTATTTTCCAGCCATAGGAGGAGTTGAAAACTTAATGCAGAATATTTCAGAAAGGCTTCAAAAAAGAGGCCATGCTGTTAAGGTTGTTGCTTCAAATGCACTTTCAGTAGAGGATTATACCCTCCCAAAAAATGATAAAAAACTCCTGCCTGTGGGAAAAGATACAATAAATGGAGTGGAAATCGAAAGAATTCCATTCAGCACAAAAAATCAGACTCTATGGAAGTATTTGTATAAATTATTCTGGTTTTTCAAACTTCCCGGAAACAGCTGGGTTAGAGCTTTTTGGCAGGGACCCCGGGCAAAAAAATATAAAAGAGCTGGATTGGACTTCCCTTGCGACCTGATCTGTGCTTGCCCTCTACCAACAAGGAATGTCTATTATGCTCATTTATTAAAAAAGAAGAAAAAATGTCCTTTAGTGATAATCCCATGTATTCATACTGAGGATAAAGCTGGATACAATAACAAGCTCTATTATAAAATTTTAAAAAAGTCTGACGCAATAATTACCCTTACTTCTCTGGAAAAGGATTTTTTAGTAAAGGCAGGAGTAAATCCGAATAAAATTTATATTTCTGGGATTGGCATAGAAGAAAATTTCCCAGGAAATAATGTTAACATTCGGAAAAAGTACGGAGTTAAAGAAAAAAATATAATTTTATATGTCGGACAGCATGGAGCTCATAAGGGAATTATAAACTTAGTAAAGGCCATGGATATTGTCTGGCAAAAAAGAGAAAACACCGCTCTAATCATTGCAGGCTCTCCCACAGCACATACAAAAGAGATTTTAAAGGCCATTTATAAGTATAACCAAAAAAAAAGGGGTAAAATATATTTAATCAACTCATTCAGCAAAGATGAAAAAAAGGCTATCTACAAATCCGCAGATGTATTTGTAAGCGTGTCAAAATATGAATCTTTTGGAATTGTTTATTTAGAGGCCTGGCTCAATAAAATTCCAGTAATTAGCTGCAGATCAGGCGCTTCCAGTACATTGGTCAGCAATTTTAAAGACGGACTTCACGTGGAATACGATAACCATGTTGAATTAGGAATAGCTATCCTGGAACTCCTCAATGACAGAGCAACAAGAAAAAAAATGGGCGAAGCAGGTTATAAAAAAGTAAAAAAGAATTATCTCTGGCCTCATATCATCGACAAAATCGAAGGAGTCTATAAAAAAGTATAAATGTTAACTTACACAAAAAATAAAAAAATAAAAATAAAAGAAACTACAAAAAAAATATATTTCGCTTTTAAAAACAACAAGCGCATTAGAACAGATAAGCTTGGTGCTATGATCTGGCAATCCTGTAATAATTCCAGCCTTAACCGGGTCAAGAGTAGAATAGGTAAAAAGTTAAATTGTCCTGAAGATCTATTAAAATACTACATGTATCTTCTTGATATTGCAGGAGTTATAAATAAAAGCCAAAAAGCAAATAAAAATCCTCCTCAAAATAAAAAAGAGAATAGTTTTTACGACGATTTGGTCTCGTTAATTATAATAAATTTTAATGGAGAAAAATTCATTGTTGATTGCTTAAATTCAATAAGAAAACAAACTCATAAAAATAAAGAAGTGGTGCTCTGGGATAACAATTCCACAGATAACTCATTAAAAATTATTAACAAAAGTTATCCCGATGTTAAAGTTTTGGCCAGTAAAAAAAATATTCTATTCGCAAAAGCTGTTAATCTTTCTTTTAAGAAATGCTCGGGTGATTATTTCATAATTTTGAATCCTGATACGGTACTGGATAAAGATTTTATTTCAGAGCTGTTGAGAAAGGCAAAGCAAAAAAAAGAGGCGGCTGCAATAGTTCCAAAGATGCTCTTTTTTTCTCTGCCGACTTGCATTAACAGTATTGGAAACTATGTGCCGCCCCATGGATGGGGATCTGATAATTTTATTGGTCACTTTGACTTCGGACAGTTTGATAATTTAAAAGAAGTTCCTTCCGCCTGCTTTGGAGCTGTTATGCTTAAAAGAGAATCTTTAGAAGATGTTGGACCGATTGATAATCACTACGGAGCATATTATGAAGACACTGATTGGAGTTACCGTGCAAGGCTTAAGGGCTGGAAAATTACTCCTGCGCCTCGTGCGATAATCTATCATAAGTTTGAAGGTTCATTTAAGGATTTTCCGGAGTTGAAATCTAAATTGGTCATAAGAAACCGGCTCCGGTTCGCTATAAAAATCTTTTCATTTTACTACGTCAGAGGCTTTCTGAAGAATTACTTCAAAGAAGATATGAGAAATTCGCTACATTCGCTCTTGAATTTCAAATTAAGAGTTTTTTTAATTTATCTCTGGAGCTATTTTTCACTTTTTACCCAGCTTCCTGAACTGCTTGTATCAAGGATAAAAACTCAAAAATCCCGGAGTAAAAAAATTACAGACAAAAATATATTAGATTTAGCGCCTTATTATCCTCCTCTTTTGGACGAAACCTCCTCCCCTATTCTATCCGTCGAATCAATCAGGAATATTTACTGTTTGGAATTATTTAAATAAAGAATGCAGGAATGATAAAAACTTCTTTTTTGTTTATTCTTATAAAGTATTTTTTCTTTCCTTTAATCTTATCGGTTTTTTTGACTTTGGCCTTAATTAAAATCTCAAAAAAACTCAACATATCTGTCTCCCTAAATAAAGACCGCTGGCACAAAAGTCCAAAATCCAATCTGGGAGGTATTGCCATATTCCTTAGTTTTCTCGTTCCATTTCTTATTATTGAGGCCAGGTTGAAAAATCATTTTTATCTCCTACTTCCTTTCTTTTTAATCTTCACTCTTGGACTCTTAGATGATTTTTTCAATCTTAAACCATCAGTAAAATTGATTTTTCAAATAATCGTAGCAGTTATGTTGATTCACCAGGGATTCTTTTTTTCTGCCTCCGGAACAAATTTAATCGATTTTTCTCTTTCTTTAATTTGGATAATAGGGATAACAAATGCCTTTAATTTAATTGATAATATGGATGGATTGTCAGGAGGGATTGCATTTATCTGCGGCCTTTCTATATTTTCTTTGTTTATGATTCAAAATAATAGTCAGGGAACAATTCTATCCTTAATCCTCTGCGCCAGTATCCTCGGTTTTTTATTTTTTAACTTTCCTCCTGCAAAAATCTTTATGGGGAATTCAGGTAGTTATTTTTTAGGAATTTCATTCAGCATCTTGAGTTTTCAAGTGTTCTCCAACAGCAGAACTCAAATTATTCCTCTGATATTATTTCTCTTTTTAATCTTTTTTGTTCCAACATTTGATACATTATTTGTCTTTATAAGGCGTACCTTTTCAAATAAATTATTCTTCCGGGGTGGATGTGACCATATCTCCCATACTCTTGTCGAGTACGGACTTTCAGAGAGGAAAACTGTCTTTCTCCTGTATACTGTTAATCTTATTAGCTGTGCTCTGGCAATTTCTCTAAATTTTCTAATTTAAGAGGTTCTCTCCCATATTGTACAGGTAAAATCTATTTCGGTACATCATAGGAAAATATTTGGGAATGGACGAAGCGACCGAGAAGGAAGTTCAGGCTTTATGGTTTTAAAAAACGTAACATTTGTCCTAGCAAGTAAAAAAAACTCGGTTCAAGGCTTTGGAAATGGGGACAGGCTACTTTTTCTGTCAGGTTTTTAGTCTACTGGAAAAATTCTTACTGTCAAAGATTGAGACTGGTATTTACTTTACGATAATACGGCTTTCACTAGAAGTAAAAGTAACAGTTTGTCCTGAAGGATTGTTCGCCGATATCTCTGTGACCGAAACCGGGCTTTCACCACTTCCTATAGATTCAAAAACAAGAGTCGCAAAACTTCCTGTTCCTTTTATCCCCTTTCCTGTTACAGGATTTGAAAATCCAAGGATACAGAATCCGGATGAATTATCGATATTCTTCAAAAAAGGGACATCTTCTCCAAGCTGGCTAAGGAATCTTCCCTGAATGACTTCCTTTAATCTCACTACCTCAGGATTGAAGTTTATATTCAGAGACATATTGCTGACTTCCCCTTGAATTCTTGCATTTACACTGATGCGAAATTCCCGATTCCGTGATACATTAAGACTTGGAGGATTCAGACGGATCTGGTTCTCACCACTTCTTGCACCTGTCTGTTCCTGCTCTGCAGCTTGCCTCGCTCTTTGGTCCAAAAGCTCCCTTTCAGGCGGCTGCTGGCCTGTTGTCACTGTTGAAGAGATTCCTTGGGTGCCAATCCAGAGAGGCTTCTGGTCTTCTTCGCTGACAGGAATTATGCGGATAATACGGGGAGTAATGGTCAGGATGACATCTGTTTGCTGGATTGTTTGGTTAGTGCTAGAAAGAAGGCCTCCCAGGATCGGGATGTGCTTAAGTCCTACTATTCCGCTAACGGTTTTTCTCTCTTCATCCTTCAGCAATCCAGCAAGAAGGTTTGTCTCTCCATCTTTAAGCCTGATGACATTTTTCACTTCTCTTGTTGTAATAATAGGAATATTTGCAAATCCGGCTCCTCCGAGGGATTTTACCTTTATTTCTAATTCCAATGTTACTTCCCTCTCAAAGTGAATCCTGGGCGTAATTTTGACATCGATACCAACATCCTCATATTCAAAGTTTGTTACAGGCTGTTGGCTGATTCCCCCAATAGCAATAGGAGTAAAAGTGGTTCGTGGAATAGGGATTTTATCCCCAACCACGTATGTCATTTCTTCCCCATCTAAACCCCGAAGTCTGGGCTGGGAGATTATCTTGGTGTCTGAATCGGACTCTAAAAACTGAACAACGGCAGCAGGAAGACTGATATGGAAATTTTCAGTTTTGGAAAAATCCAAATCCTTCAGCTTCATCCAACTTGGTTCTGTTGTTGGTTCAAGATCGCTGTATCTGAGCCCGATTAAACCCGCTTCTAACTCCAAGCCTAACTGCCTCAATTTCACCCGCGAGACTTCCATTATCTCCAGATCTACAATAATCTCTCCTTTTGGTTTGTCCCAAATCCGGAGGATCCTTTCCGCCAGTTCAATGATTTCAGGAGCATCCCTTATAGTAACAGAGTTTAAGTTCTTATCAACGATGATAGTGGGACCTTTGTATTGAGAGCGAAGTATTGTCGTAAGATCGGCACGGATCTCTTCCGCATTGATATTAGAGAGATAAAAGGTTTTTACGGCATTTAACTCATACTGAACTCTTTTCTGAGGTAAGTCAGGAGCTATTATAATTGTCCTCTCATCGATTACCCTGTAAAAATTCTTTGAGGCCATACAAAGCGAATTTAACGCCCGTTCAAAATTCATATCAACAAGGTCAATCGAAAAGGGAATATCCCTGAATTGCTCATCAAGGAGAATATTGACCCGAGCATGTTTACCCAGAGCTTGGAAAATAGAGCGGAGGGGAGCTTCTACTGGAAATTTTAATATGATTTTTTCATCACCAACTTTAAGCTTCACCGGAGGCTCTATTCTTATCTCCTTTGGTTCCTCCTCTTCAGGCTCTTCTTCTTTTGTGAGACTCTGCACTTCCTCAACGATATCTCTGCCGAGATAACCATAGGAAAGGGCTTTTTTATATTCAGCAAGAGCTTCCTCCTTTTTCTCATGAGACGCAAGCTCTCGAGCTTTGTTAAGATGGTCATAACTGGCAGCAAGCTTAGCACGGAGAAGAGCTAGCCGATAGACAGAATTCTTGGGGTCTTCCCGGGCCGCACTTTCAAAATATTTTATGGCCTCGTCCCAATTTTTACTGATGGCAGCCTCATGGCCTAATTTATAGCTTTGACTGAATGTGACGCAGCCCCAAAAAATTAAGACAATTAATGTTAAAAATGCTATCTTTTTCATTCTTTCTCTCCTTCTAACGGAAACTTCCTCTTTTCTGAGTTCGAACTAACAATTTCAATCGCCGCAGATGTGATTTCTCCAACTTTTACTCCCTCACTTATCATCTCACCTTTTTCCACAGCAAGAGTATTCCCTCTAAAAATAATCAGGGCAATAACTTTTTCTCCTGAAATGACGTATCCAACGTATCTTATCTGTAATTGTCCTGGAGATGGAGCTTCCCTGGAAAAGGCTGGATTTCCACTAGGATTCTGCTGGGGCCTGGATATATCTTCTCTTTTTTCCTGTCTATCTGTCTTATGAACAGAAAAAATGTTCCTTTGTGGAGGTTCAAGCTTTATTTTCTTTTTCAACAATAGTTCTTTCCGGATAAGACTTTTTGTCCCTTTTTCTCCAGCTTCTTTCTTCTGGAGCTTCTCCTGTCCTTCCCCGTTAGCCAGAAAAACACCCAGGAAAAGGAGGAAAAAAGCAGAAACAATTTTTTTAGTCTTCAAAATATCCTGCCAAGATAATTTTTAATTCAAGCATTCTTCCTTCGGCATCAATCTTTAAAAAGTCAATTTTTTCTATCATCAGTAACTTTGGGAATTTTTCTACAGTATGAATAAATCTTTTCAATGATAAATAGGTCCCCCTTATATTAAAGCTTGCGCTTACTTTTTTGATCTTTTCTTTTTTGAACTCAGAGTAGTCGAACCTTATTTGGGAGACATGGAACCTAGTTTCATTAAAAATCTGCTCTAGATCAAGCCTGAGTTGTTTTACAACATCCTTCTCATTGTAAAAATATTCTGTTTTTAACTCTTCCATATCGTTAAAAGCTTCCTGCCAATTGAGCCATTCTCTTTCCTTCTCCTGACTTACTTTTTTAAGCTGCATGTAACTTGCCTGCTTATCTGTAAGAGAGGAAAGTGCATTAAAATAACTCTTTTTCTGAGGAAGAGAAATTAATAAAAAGAAAAGGACAACTACTGAAAGAAGAATGCCAAGGAAGCGGAGTCCTCTTTTTTCCATGTTGTCTAATAAATTAAATATTTCTTTCATAGCTTAAAGAAATCTCCGAGACTAACATTCCATTTTCTCTCAGATTTTCACTTCTCATCCTTATTTGATCAAATTTTAATTCTTTTAAATTATCAATCAACTCCAACAGGTCATTTACACTCGAAGTCGCAATTTTTAATCTCAACTGCAATCTCGAATGCTCTGCAAGCACTGGTTCCATGGAAACAATATAACTCGAATCAGGGAGAGAGCTCTCTAAATCAGAGAAAAACTGAATCCAGGAAAAGCTTTTTCTAAGAATAATTGAGTTAATCAAATCAACCTTTGGTTCATATTTTAAAGCTGCTGATTCAATCATGGTGGAATGGTTTTTCTCATCTCTTTGCGCATTTTTTGTCATCTGATCTGTTGTCGATATCGAAACCTTTATTTTTTTTGCTTCATTTCTGTATTTAAGAAAATTTTTTCCGGCAAAAAAGGACACAAGAAGCACAGCAGCTATCAGGAGAGAAAAAAGCAAATAAAAAAACCTCCTGTTTCGCAGGGGATTACTCGCCAAATTCAGGTTTAATTTTCTTAAAACCATCATAGAATTTGTCCAATCAGAGGAGATAATATTTTCTTCTCTCTTAAGCCAAGCTTTGAAGTTAGGCATGTTTCTATCCCATTAAGAGGAAAAGTTAGTTTTTCTTTCAATAACGAGAAAATATCATCTTCAGTATCCAGCAGTCCCAGGCGAATCCAGATTGAATGGATTTTTTTTCTTTCTCTGTCTTCAATAAAATTGACAGTATTTTCCACTTCTTTAACAATCTCTTCTATTCTCTGCTGTCTGGAAACATCTGCTCGGGCGACATCAATAAAAGGCTTGAGGCGATATAAGGCTATTTCAGAATTGACGATGGCTATAAGGCTGAGAGAGTCCTCTTCGATATTGACAAGAAGAAAATCTTTCTCTTTTTCTCTATTAATTAAATAAAGCAAACTGAGAGTGGGAACACCTACTGTTCTGACTTTTAAACGAAGCCGGCTAAAAAGGTCTTCATATTCTTTTACAATTGAAGCTCGGGCTACTGTAGCTAGTATCTTTTCGGAGTTGTTTGACCTGATCAAATCAAATGAAAATCTGGCATCATCTGGGAGCAAAGGTATCTGTTTTTTTACGCGGAAGCGAATGATCTGCTCTCTCTCCTCCCTGGAAGGGGGAAGAGATCCAAATGAAAAGACAAAGGCTTTTAAAGACAGCTCTGGGATAAGACAGGCTATTTTATGAGCAGAATGATGGATTTTATTCAGCCCTTCCTTTATTCTTTCCTCCAACATAGCTGGATATTCTATATTCTTTTTATTGAATGAAGGCTTAATCATCCCTTTTTTAAGAGGGAGAATGAAATGATTTATTATTTTCCTTTCATTGGGGGAGATATGGATCCCACTAAAATAACGAGACGTCAATTGAAAAGCTGAACGGGGGACAGGCTGTTGTCCAAAAAAATCTAGTATTTTCTCTAATAATAATGTCATCTTTTTACTCAACAAAAGTGACTTTGTTTAATTCTTTTAGGCTTGTCACGCCATTTAAAACTTTCTCTATCCCCACTTCTCTTAAAAATGTCATACCTTCACTTTTAGCTCTCTTTTTTACTTCAGAAAGGGGTTTTCTCATAAGAACCATCTCTCGAATCTCATCGGATAACTCAAGCAATTCTGCAATAGCTGTTCTTCCCTGATAACCGGTATAATAACATTCCGAGCATTCCCGTGCTTCATAAAAAAGTTGATCCTTGTATTTTTGCGGACTGAGTCCGGATTCAATCAATTGTTTAGGGCTATATTTCAGAGAAACCTTACATTTAGGGCAGAGGACTCTAACCAGTCTCTGAGCAAGAATACAGTTGATGGCTGAGATGAAACTATAAGGATCGACTTTCATATGAAGAAATCGTCCTATAACATCAAAAACATTATTGGCGTGGACAGTTGTAAAGACCAGATGGCCAGTTAAGGCAGACTGAATAGCGATCTGGGCAGTTTCAGGATCTCTGATCTCTCCAACCATAATTTTATCCGGGTCATGTCTTAAGATAGATCTCAGGCCTCGGGCAAAAGTGAGCCCCTTTTTCTCATTAACAGGGATTTGGGTAATCTCTTCTATCTGGTACTCAACAGGATCTTCAATAGTAATAATTTTATCTTCTGGAGACAAAATCTCAGTCAAAGCTGCGTATGAAGTTGTTGTCTTCCCGCTTCCTGTTGGACCTGTTACAAGCACCATCCCGTAAGGCTGGACGATATACCTCCGAAAATTATTCAGGACTTCATCAGAAAAGCCGAGCAAATCCAACCTCAATTCAGATATGGCCTGGGTGATCATTTCTTTATCGAGGATCCGAATCACAGCATCCTCGCCATAAATACTGGGCATGATGGAGATACGAAAGTCAATAGTTTTATCTTTAATCTTCAGCCTGAATCTTCCATCCTGAGGAACTCTGCGTTCAGCTATATCAAGGTCAGACATGACTTTGATCCTTGAAATAATGGGAGACTGAAATTTCCTGTCAATTCGCTCCACGGCTTCACCTAAAACTCCATCGATGCGGTATTTGACAATAACGCTTTTTTCTTTTGATTCGATATGAACATCGCTGGCTCTTTTTTGGACAGCTGTAAAAATGATGGAATTAACCAGTTTAATAATGGAGCCATCCTTATCTGCCAGAGTCTCCACTGAGATAATTTCTTCCTCCTCTCCCCCTTCCTTTTCTACAACCTGCATTACAAATCCTTCGGTTGCATCCTTGAGGACCTGCTGTGCGGTTTCGCTTTTTCGCAGAGCCTCGTGAATAGCCCTCTCGGAAGCCGCATAAATCTCTAATTTCCTTCCAAGATAAGACTCGATAGCATCCAGGGTAGCAATATCAGAAGGATCCGCTATAGCAATTTTTACGACATCTTCATTTTCTTCAAAAGGAATAAAATTCGACCTGTGAAGAAAATCAACAGGAAAAGACTGTACGAGTTCCCGACTTAAGGGAGAGGGCGTGAGGTCAATGTATGGAACATTGTATCTTTTCGCTAATTTTCTTGTTTTCTCTTCTTCAGAGAGAAAGGTTTTTTGCGATTTTTCTTTTTTTGCCTTATTCATTATTGAACCACTTGAATTATATTAAAAATTGGTAAATATACAGAGAGAAGCATTGCTGCCACAATTAAGCCCATAAAAATGATGATAATGGGCTCAATCAGTGAAACAAAGGTATCAATCCTTGTTCGAATTCTTTCATCATAGAAATCAGCCACATCATTCAACATCCCTTCCAGATTTGCAGAGGTCTCTCCTATCCGAATCATATCAAGAGAAAGATGTGGGAAAAAACCAGCCTTTGAAAGGGCTTCAGACAAACTTTCTCCCTGTTTAATAGAATCTGGCAAACTTCTCATCCTCTGAACAAGGTATCTATTGGGAACTGCTTTATTAGCAAGACCAACAGCTGAGAGAAGAGAAATTCCTGCTTCAAGAAGAAGACTCAATGTACGTGAAAAAAGCGCCACTCCTGACTCTAACCAGATTGGCCCTCCATAAGGAATTTTGAGCTTAATTCTAGCACGAGCAACAAGGTATTTTTCTTTCCCTCTCATCTTAAAATGGACTAAAACAAGCAGAATCACAAAAGTTATAAAAAAGGGGAAATAGACTTTCGCTGAATTTGAGAAATTAAGAAGCGCTCGGGTTATACCCGGGAGTTCGGCTTCAAAATCAGCATAAAAACGAGAAAAATTAGGCAGAATAAAAGTGATCAGGATTGTAAGGAGGATAATGGAAAAAAGAAGGAGAAGAATGGGATAAGTAAGGGCAGATCTAATCCTTGTTTTGGTCTGGGAGACGACTTTTGCATAATCAACGTAACGGGAGATTGTTACTGCAAGGTTTCCGCTTTTCTCTCCTGCCATAAGAGAGGCGATATAGACCGTAGAGAAATTCTTTTCATAAGGAGCAAAAGCTTCTGAAAGAGATTTGCCTCCCCGAATTTCCTTCTGAACTTTCATTAATAATTCTTTAAGGTGGATATTTTTAACGCGGCTTACTATGACATCAATACACTTGAGTATAGGATAACCCGCTTTAATTAGAGCAATAAGCTCCTGGTTAATCATAATAAAATCCTTGTCACTGATCTTCTTTTCAAAAGGAATAGCAGGAATATTGATCTTCTTCCAATCCAGCTTTATTGACAAAATGCAGAGGCCCTCATCCTCGAAATGCTGCCTGCATTCATCAAGGGAAGGCGCAAGAAAAGATTGGGATAGAACTCTTCCGTCTTCAGAAGCTAATCGACAAAGATAATAAGGCATCTATTTTTTGGTAAATTTTTATAACTCTCACAAAATATTACATTAATATTAGATTATTCGCTGTTTTTTGTCAACCTAAGCCCCCCGGAATTTGTGACTTAGTATTATATATCAAAAAAGGGATCCAGGCAACATCTAAAATACTACAGTAAGCATCCTTATTTCCGTGACAATTTCTTTGGAAGTCAGGTAATCTGGTTAGGAAGCCATCCGGAGGCGAGCGGGTTTGGTTCCTCAAAGAGGAGAGCAAGCCGAGCAATAAGTGGATTTTCCTCGCTGGGGAAAATACACGGGCTGACGAATCAGTTTGCCTGACTGTTTCTTTATCACGGAAATAAAAATGCCTCCAAAGCTACAAGGTCGCTTCATCCATCCTCAAATACTCTTAAAATATGATTGATCTGGCCTTCATTACTGAAAAAAAGATAGTTACGCCTGAGCCTGGAAAGTTGACAAAAGCAGAAGAAAGATTTATTTTTTAGAAGAAGTGAGAAATAAAATTTCCCCTACAATTTTTTTCTTCTTTTTGATATCTCTTGCTTTCTCTTCCCAGGGAGGTTGGTCTCCAAAGGGTATATCTATCAAAGAAAATTCAGCTAATCCCCAAAATGTTCCAGATAAAAAGCCCAAATATGATTATATGAGTACATTTCTATCCAGAAGTACAAAACCTCTTGGATTAAAGGAAGATCCAGAACTGGAAAGATTACTGAAGCAATACAACATTAAATGGGCAATCAGGTCTGGAAAAAAACACATTCTGGACTAAGGTACCCATATATTTTTTATCAAAATGATTCAATTTTTTGGATTCACGAAAAAAAAACTGTTAGCAAAGATCAAAATCTACCTGGTACTTATCCCTGTTCTTATTCTCTTTTTTCTTGGTGGGTTAAATATCTACAAAAAAATCACCTGGAAAGAGCCAACAGATGGTGTATTCTGGGATGAAAAACCAGAAGGCTTAACAGCAGTAAAAGTTGAGGTCATCAGTCCTGCTTACCTGCATGGCATCAAAAAGGGAGATATACTTTATTCCATCAACAACAACCCTGTATCAAATAAAATAGACATCTCAAAAAATTTATGGGTAGCAGGACGTTTAAACCAAAAAGTGACTTATCAGATCATGAAAGGAGGTGAACTTATCTTTCCCTCCTTTTATCTGAGTCAAACAGGGGTTAATCCTATCTATTTTTACCTTGCTTTTATTGGGTTGACTACTCTGGTTTTAGGGTTGATTATCTTTCTTAACTCTAAAAAGCCCTTTTCAATGCCGTATGTATATTTTTATTTAATCTCTATAACTTTTTATTCGTTTTATATCTTTTCTCCCACAGGCAAATTGGATGCCCTGGACAGTCTTTTTTACTGGCTTGACAAAGTGGCTTTTCTGGTATTTCCTCCTTTACTCCTTCATTTTTTTATTATCTTCCCTCAACGAAAAAAATTCTTTAAAAATAGAACTTCTTCAATTTACTTTTTATATCTCCCTGGGATGCTTCTCTTACTGGCAAAAATGCTTCTTCATCTTCCATTTTTCAACATGAGCGACTTTCTCGTCCTCCGCTTACACCAGACATCAGAACAACTGGATCTTATTCATTTTGCACTTTTTTCAATTGCATCCTTAGTAAGTATTCTCCACAGCACGATTGAGCCATCAAACCTTATGGTTAAAAAACAATTAAAGTGGATCGTATATGGACTCGGTATGGGAATAATTCCATTTACACTTTTTTACATCATCCCTTTTACATTCGGGCAGGTTCCTTCAAAGGCTGCAGAACTCACCATAATTCTTCAGGCTCTTATTCCTCTGGCTTTTTCCTACTCTATCTCCAGGCACAGACTTATGGAATTAGAGCTGCTCTTAAAAAAAGCTGCCACGTTGATCTCTGCCTCCGCCGTTCTTGCTATTGCTTATTTTATCATCAGCTCCCAGACAAAAGGCTTCGCAGAGAACAGGCTTAATGCTCTCATTCTAGGAATTCTAGCCATAATTCTCGGGGCAACGTTTTTTACTCCTCTAAAGAAACTTTTCCAGTCCATCCTGGATAGGGCTGTTTACAAAAGAAGCTACAAGTACCGCAAAACTCTTCTTTCAATAAGCAAAGAACTCAGTCGAGAGAGGAACCTTCAAAAACTCTCTCAATCTCTTTTAGAACTGATTGCCAATGCTCTTTCTCTAAAAAACATTGCTCTTCTTCTTCCTGTGGATTCTGAGGAAAACTCTTTTTATATTCTAAAATCCAGGGGTAAAACATTCCCGCCTCAAACCAAACTCGTCTTTGATGACCAACTCTATAAAAATTTAAAGGAAAAAGAATTCCTTTCTTATTATTCCATTGCCGAAAACAAGAAGCTGCAAAAAAAGTTCGAAGAGCTTTCTTCCTTCGGATTTTTCCATTACCTCCCTCTAAAAGTCGAAGATAAGCTTATCGGGTGTTTTGGAATGGGGAAAAAAGTGGACAACACCTTCCTCAGCATCGCAGATTGGGAGCTGCTTACAACAATATCTTCCTCGGTGTCTTTGGCCTTAGAAAATGCCTATTTATACAACCAGGCCAGCATTAGAGCCCTGGAACTGGAAAGGCTTAAGGACTACAACGAAAACATTATCGAAAGTCTAACCGTAGGAGTTGCAGTGATTGACCAGGAAGGAAGAATTACCGGATGGAATAGAGTGCTCGAAGATACCTTTTTAAAGAAAAAAGAAGAAGTTTTAAATAAAAACCTACATGAGGTATTAGGGGCAAACAACTACAAGGCCTTATTACTCTTAGATACTACACAGGATTTCCGCCTCCTTAGTGAAATTACCCTAAAGATACCTCCTGAAGAGAAAAAAATATTCGACATCGCAAAAACTCCATTACTGGATAAAGAAATGAACCCTTATGGGACAATTATCGCTTTTGAAGATATTACAGAAAAAATATCTCTCCAGCAGCAACTCCTCACTTCAGAAAAACTTGCATCAATCGGCCTCCTTTCTGCAGGTGTTGCGCACGAAATCAACACGCCCCTGACAGGGATTTCAAGCTATGTCCAAATACTCCAAAAGAAACTTTCCAAATCTCACCTCTCTCAAATCCTAGAAAAAATTGAAGATCAAACGGATAGAGTGGCCAGGATAATCAAAAACCTTCTCAATTTTGCCCGGAATCCTTCAGAGTCCTCCTTTCATCACATCAACCTCAAGGAAAACCTTGAGGAAATTATCTCGCTGATTGATTACAAACTAAAAACTATGAATATAAAACTCGAGTTAAACCTTCCATCTGTTGAATCTATCTGGGCAGATGGAGTTAGGCTCCAGCAGGTCTTTATCAACATCATCCTTAATGCCATGGATGCCATGCCTGATGGAGGAAAATTAAAAATCGGACTCAACCAAGTAGATAATCAGGCTATAATAAAAATCGAGGACACGGGAACAGGGATCACAGAACAGCATTTACCACACATTTTTGATCCATTCTATACTACTAAAGGAAGCGGAAAGGGAACTGGCCTTGGTTTATCCATCAGCTATGCCATCATCCAGGAACATGAGGGGCATATTACAGTGGAAAACAAGAGTGGAAAAGGCTCTCTTTTCACAATTTATATTCCTATGGATTTAGACAAAAGAAAAATGAGCAAACAATCTGTTTCTCAAAAGTGAAAAAAATGACTCAAAAATCAAAGATTCATATTATTGACGATGAACCCATTATACACGAAGTTTTAGATGACCTCTTAACCTCTGAAGGATATGAAGTGGAAAGCTCTTTTAATGGGAAAGAAGCTCTTGATAAACATGTTTCCCAGACTTTTGACCTTATTCTTCTGGATTTGCTTATGCCTGGAATGAGTGGAATAGAAGTCCTTAAAAAGCTAAAAAAGATAGGTACTCAAGCTGTTATCATCATCATCACTGCCTACGCCTCAGTGGAATCTGCCATATCTGCGATGAAGATTGGAGCATACGATTATATTCAGAAGCCTTTTAAACATGACGAGCTTCTTATGACAATTAAAAGAGCCCTCGAACATAAAACGCTTCAAGAAGAAAACCTGCGATTAAAAGATGAGCTCAAGACAAAATACAGTTTTGAAAACATCATTGGAAAAAGTAAAGTCATGCAAGATGTCTTCGAAATAATAAAGGCCTCTGCGCCTACCCGAAGCACTATCTTACTCCAAGGTGAAAGTGGAACAGGAAAAGAATTGGTTGCTAAAGCCATCCACCAGAACAGTGACAGGGCAAACTCCCCCTTCATAATCGTCAACAGCGGTTCCCTTCCTCCAGATCTGTTGGAAAGCCATCTTTTTGGTCATGTTATGGGGGCCTTCACTGGAGCTGTAAGCCAAAAAAAAGGTCTGTTTGAAGCTGCTGAGAAAGGGACTATCTTTTTTGATGAGATATCTTCTCTTAATCTGGAAACTCAATCAAAATTATTAAGAGTCATGCAAGAACGAGAGTTCATGATGCTAGGAGGAACAAAAACAATCAAGGTCGATGTCAGAGCTATTACGGCAACAAACTCAGATTTAGAGGAACTCATTAGGCAAAATAGGTTCCGGCAAGACCTCTTCTATAGATTAAATGTTATTAAAATAGAGCTCCCTCCCTTGAGGGACAGAAAAGAAGATATTCCACTTCTGGTGAAGCATTTCTTAAATAAGTACAGCAAAGAAAATAAAAAAGATATAACAGGTTTCACTGAAGGTGTTATGGAGATCCTGGTTAATAATGATTGGCCGGGAAATATAAGAGAGCTGGAAAACCTAATAGAAAGATCTGTCGTCTTAACTAAATCCAAGATCATAACCAGAGAGAGTCTCCCTTCCTTCCTCCTGACCACTAAAAAAGATGGAACCGTACTTTCGCAGGCAACCAACGAGCTCAACTTAAAGGAACATATTCAAACATTTCAAAGAGAGGCTATCATTAGTGCTCTTGAGAAAACAAAAGGAATTCAAAAAAAGGCTGCCAGTATCTTAGGAGTTAAACCCACCACATTAAATGAGATGATTAAAAGATTAAATATCAATATCACAAATTTATCTTAAAAAAATCTTCCTGGTACAGCTTTATCCGGATTTATTTTTATTTTTTTCGGTTTATTCTGTAATCCAAATTCAAATTCCTTGTTTCTCTCGTCGATAACAATCATCTTCTTGACTTTCTCTCCATTCTCAATCCACTCTACCCACAATGGAAAAACAAAACGCTCTTTCTGCTGGGTAATTTTTAATTTCAGGATGTATCCCTCCTCTCCTTTCTGCAGAGAGTGAGTAACTTTGACTTCAGGAAGAACATAAGAATTAAGCCAATTCTTGAAGAAAATTTTCAGGTCTTTTCCTGAGATCTCTTCCATTGTCTTGATAAAATCATTTGTACCTGCTGCACTGAACTTATTCCTTCTGAAAAACTCCTTCAATCCCCTGAAAAAAACTTCTTCTCCAAGATAGTCTTTAAGCATATACAGCACTAAAGAAGCTTTATCGTAAATGATACTCTGGTAAGCTCTGGGATCAAAATAGCTGAGGCGGGATCCTAAAGTTATGGGTCCCCATTTTGACTTTTTTTCTGTCCATCTAGAAAACTTCTTAAAAATTATTGGAAATACTCCATCCCCGTGTTTTTCATTTAAATAAATTGTCGCAGCAAATTGAGCCAATCCCTCACTCAACCACTGGTCATGATAAGTTTTCCAGGTCACACCTTGTCCCCACCATTGATGAGCAATTTCATGGGCAATAAAATATTCTTTCCAGCGGGATAGATCAACAGGACTTCCTACATTTACCAGTAAAGATCCATCCTGGGCTTGAGGCAGCTCATTTAGAATGATAAATGAGGCCGGGCTATGTCCCCCACTTGTAGGCCAGAGTCTTCGGACAATGCTCAGTTTTTCATAAGGGTAGGCGCCAAACTTTTTTTCATAGAATCGAATAATACTCTTAGCCTCATTAATAAACCCCTTTCTCTGAAAGCTGACACCAGATGAGTAGAAGTGTTGAATTGGTAGAGTCCCTGAATCTTCTCCTGCTTTTGTAAACTTACCGACAATAAAAGAAATGTATTTAAGCGGATACTTTGTTTTAAAAAGATAAACAGAGTTCCCTTTTTTCCCGTTTTCCCCAGCACTTTTCACATTATTCAACCGTGTATATTCTACTAACTCTCCATTTGACACACATTGATACTCAGGAGGAAGTGTAATTCTTAAGCTGGCATTAAAATAATCCTCATAAGAAGGAGAAGGGTACCAGTAGGCACGTCGGCTAAAAAGATAAGTTTCGTATTCAGGAGGAAGAAAATCTAGCTCCTGACCAAATTGACCACCCCACCTATGAATCTGAGGCCTGGCAACAACATCTGATATTTGTTCGTGAGGTTCAAGTCTGCCCCGATAATAAATTTCAATGGAATAAGATTTTTTTTGGGGCGGAGGGTGGACAAAATAAACATAAAGACTCTCTCTCAACTTATCCTGGCTGTAAAACAACTCACGCCCTTCCTCATCATAGATGCGAAGGATATCTAAAGAGGGATTAAGATTGAACTTCAGTTTATCAAGGGAATCAATTTTAGACTCAACTTCAATTTTTGCTTTCCCGGACAGATAGGATTCAGTAGGTTTAAAATCAATATCAATTTGGTAGCTTTTAACTTCAAACATCTGACCAAAAGATAAAAAAAGCTTTTTTTTATTCTTTTCGACCCGGGGTGAATAATAATTGATGATTGTCTCATCTTTCCATCGGAAAAGATTGATTTCTTCTTCTGTAAAAGGGGAATAGATATAAGTAAAAGCCCCTATCTTTTTCCCATTAAAACTAAAAACGGCTTCATCTCCCTGAGGCAGTGTTGAAAGCAATTCCTTATTAAGGGAATTTTCCACAGTAAATGACTGTGGATAAAATTTAGAAAATATGGAATGTGCCTTATTTCTGTCTCTTTGAGAAGGCAAAAAATTCTTCTCATTTGGATCTTTTTTTATCTTAATGTTATTCCGGAAAAAATAGTTTGAAAACCTGAGGTAGGCATAAGTAAGTTTATCCTCAAGAAATCTTTTTTTATAGAGCAGCTCGAGCTGATGCCTCTCTTCAGGGTCAGAAGGAGAAAAGTGCAGATACCCCTTCCCTATAATAACCAAGGAGGTTTCCATCCCAGGGATGTTATCGTAAAAAAGCATCGCATCTTTGAAGGAAAGTTTAATATCAATATGTTTTACTTCTATCGATTTAACTCTCTCGACTCTATCAGAAGGCATATTAATTTTATACAAAGTGCTGATTCCTCCAGCTACTTCTTTCTTTTTTATCTGCCATCGCTCATCTTCTATAAGGAGCTTCAAATTCCAGGTTTCTATAACAACAGAATAAGTATTTTGAAAAAGAGCCTGAAGATATATACTTGCTTCATTCCCCGTCCGATTCAATCGGCTTGCTTTAAATATAGACACACTATCCATCATGAAGTGATTAAACTTATCTTCTATTTTCAATTTTTCCTGGTCCCTCATTGCGCCCGAAAAATTCTCCAGGTAAGCAGGAATGTCTCTCTGTTCTAAGGACCTTTGAATTTGTGAAATAAATTCACTAATATTTTGTTCTTCGGCAGTAAGATTAGGGACTAAAAAGAGAGTAAGCAGGAATAAAAAAGAGAGTAGAACGATAAATTTGTTTTTCACTTATTTATTTTACCAGAAAGAGAGATGAGGCACAAAATATGGGAAATATCAGCTTAGCTCCCGTGAGATTTTTTTTATCCACCTTAAAGCCTCCAATTAAATAGCAGCAATTTTTGTGCCATCTGAATTCACGAAGAATTATCCATTTATAGGAAGAATTCAATATTCAGGGAAATAATTAAACAAAAATCGTTTTAAAATGTAAAAAAATTTAACACTTTATTTCTTTCTCTTTCCATTTTCAAAATCTTCTTCCCAGGTAATAAGGCTATGATAGAAAATTTTATCTCCATCCTCGATTCCTCGAGTAATTTCCGTAATATGGGAAGTAGAAGCCCCAAAAGCCTCAACAGCATAAAAGACTGCTTTCTCCGGATCAACTTCACTACCGCATGTGTAGAAATCCAGGGCTGCATACCCATATTCAGGCCACGTATGAGTGGAAATATGAGATTCGGATATTACAATAACTCCACTAACTCCTTTAGGCGGAAATCTATTAACGGAAATGGACCATACCTGTGCGCCAGCAATCTCTGCGGTTTTTACTAAAACCTGCTGTACTTTTTCAACACTGCTAATAATTTTTGGGTCACACCCGGATGCTTCAACAATATAATGATGACCTATAGACCGATGAATTTTATTGGCCATTTGCTTTCTCCTTAACTAAAACGAATTTAATTATTGCATACTATTTTTCCCTGTCAAGAAAAATCGGGCAATCATTGTGCTTCCCCTGCTCTTAAAAAATCATACTAAAAGGCTTCCATCATCTTATATATGTAAAGGAATTGGCGGTTTTTATGAATAATTCAGGCTATCAAGTCTTAAAAAAGATGACTCAAGAAGATGCTATCGATACCATCAAACAATCCGGCCTTAGAGGAAGACGATGAGCGGGTTTCTCTACAGGAAAGAAGCGGGAATTCGCAAACTTGCATTTTATTGCTGAAAAACATCTTCTATCTATCCCGAAACATTTCCTTTACTAAGTGTCGTATCTGATTTCTATTTAATATTCCCCCCTATTTGCTTGCTGCATACAGGCAAAAAAAGGAAATAAGGAGAAGATTGCAGGCTAACTAAAAAAGCAAATTTACAATTCAAAATTCAAAAGAAACGATATAATATGACAAATTATTATAAATTTGCAGAAGAAAGATTTAAAATTTGGTAATATATCAAGATAGAAATCAATTAAAGGAGGATAAAATGAAAATAGTAGGTTACTTAGAAGGAACAGATGCCCTATTTCTGACAAATCTAGTTACCAATGGCTATGGGACCATGCCACTTGGAAATGGTATTGATAATTATGGAAAGTTTATAAAACTCCTCACTAAAAGTGATGGTATTTCACTTGTTATTGCATATCTTCATAAAATCATGACTTTTCCTGGTTATCCAATCTCTCATATAGATATATTATACTCCTGTAAGTCACTTGGGATTCCAGTTATTGTAATTGTTCCAAAAAATGAGCATAGTAAAGCGGAAAAAATTTTGGAAGATGTCATACATAATGTAATATTGGTTGATCCAGAAAATTTGTTAAATAAAACGCTTGAGATTTTATCCAGATAAAAAATCAATAAATTACAATATAACTTATAAAACGGAGAAATAATGTCAAATAAATTTAATGCATTTAAAATGGCCCAGCATCAATTTGATGCTGTAGCAGAAAAAATTAATCTTGATCCAGGCACACGAGCTCTTTTACGCGAGCCTGAAAGAGAAATCCAATTTTCTATACCTGTGAAAATGGATAATCATGAAGTCAAAATATTCAAAGGATACCGTGTGCAGCATAATACAAGCCGTGGACCTGGAAAAGGTGGGATTCGATTCCATCCTGCCGAAACTATTGATACAGTCCGCGCTCTTGCGACCTGGATGACCTGGAAATGTGCAGCAGTCGATATTCCATTAGGCGGATCAAAAGGGGGGATCACTTGTGATCCTCGTGAAATGAGTGAAGGGGAACAAGAAAGGCTCTGCCGGGGCTACATCAGGAAGGTTTGGGAATTTATTGGTCCAAACCTAGATGTCCCCGCACCAGATGTGATGACAACAGGACAGCATATGCTTTGGATGATGGATGAATATGAAACAATCGCTAGATCTAAACAACCCGGAGTCATTACGGGCAAAATGCCAGGTGTAGGTGGTTCACTTGGCAGAATAGAAGCAACTGGATACGGTACAATTTACACTCTCCGTGAAGCATTTAAAGACCTTGGAATCGATATAAAAGATGCAACGGTTTCTATTCAAGGCTCTGGGAACGTCGCTCAATTTGCTTGTGAACTTTTCACAGAATACGGCGGGAGAGTTATTTCAATGGCATGCTGGGATGTCAAAGATAAAAAAGCATACACATATACTAACGAAAAAGGAATTGACCCCAAATATATTATAAGCACTTCATCGGAAAGAATTACCGACAAATTTGGAACAATTGATGCTGAAAAAACAAAGGAACTTGGCTGGAAACAAGAAGTTGGAGATGCCTGGCTTTCCAAGGATGTAACCGTTCTCATTCCTGCTGCAACTGAAAATACAATTCGCGCAGACAATGTGAATATGATTTCAAATACAGTAAAAATCATAGCTGAAGCTGCGAACGGGCCCACAACTCCTGAAGCTGACGAAGTAATAAAACAAAAGGATACCTTGCTCATACCTGATATTCTCTGTAACGCCGGTGGTGTAACCTGCTCTTACTTTGAACAGGTTCAGAATAACATGAATTATTATTGGCCAAAAGAAGAGGTTTTAGAAAAATTAGATAGCAAGATGACGCTTGCTTACCGGGAAATAGCTGATCTTGCCAAAGAAAAAGCCGTATACGCACGTGATGCCGCTTATATGATTGCCATACAAAGAGTAGCTCTCGCGTGTAAATTTAGAGGTTTGATATAAAATCTAACTCTGCCATTATTATTTCGCAGTTCATAGTCCGTCGTTTATGTGAGATGGGTTCGACAAATATTAACAAGCAGCTAAAGACCCCACTGTTTATAATGGGGCCTTTATAAATTATTTTCTTACCTCCTCTCTTTTTTCTCATTATTCATCACAAATTATTCCTGAGCCTTTACGACTTGTGCCTCCATATGTTATAAATATCTCTAGTAATAAAATGAGTGCTATTGCCATAATAATCATGGTTTTTGCCCTATTCTTCGCCATAACTGTGCACGAAGCCGCTCATGGGTGGGCAGCTAATAAACTCGGAGATCCCACTGCATACAGTTTAGGAAGAGTCACCCTCAATCCAATCGCACATATCGATCCCTTAGGCACAATCATCTTTCCTCTAATCCTCATTATAATGGGAGCTCCTCCTTTTGGCTGGGCTAAACCGGTTCCTGTCAATCCGCTTAACCTGAAAAATCCCCGTCGTGATAACCTCTGGATTTCAGCTGCCGGACCAGCCTCAAACCTGTCTGTGGCAACAATCTCTCTCATCGTGATAATCCTCTTGAAACTCATCAACCCAAATGTAAGAGATTTCCTTTGGTCTTTCCTCTATTCAGGGGGAAGGCTTCCTCGAGGTTTTTATCCTCTTGAAGGCTTGGCTTTAATCTTATATTTTGTTGTATATATAAATTGTCTTCTCGCTATTTTTAATCTCATTCCTATTCCTCCGCTGGATGGAAGTGGTATCATAATGGGCTTCCTTTCTGAGAAAAACATCCAAAAATATGAGCGAATCCGACCTTTTGGCTTTATCATTATCCTGGCACTGATCTACCTCGGATTTCTTCGTATCATCATATGGCCCATACAAATATTTATCAACACCATAATATTTATATAAAATGAGTGAAAAAAAGAAAAAAATCGTTCTCAGCGGAATGAGACCAACAGGTCTCTGCCATCTTGGTCATCTGGCTGGTGCTCTGCGCAACTGGCTCAAATTCCAAGACCAATACAAATGTTTTTACACCATTGTCACCTGGCACGGCTTTAGCTCTGAATACCAGAACTCAAAGGTCATTAAAGACTACACATTCGAAGTGGCAGTAGATTGGTTGGGTGTAGGGCTAGATCCGGAGAAAAGCGTTCTTTTTCTTCAGTCAGAAATCAAAGAACACGCTGAACTTCATCTGCTCCTTTCAATGATTGTTCCCCTTCCCTGGTTACAGAGAGTTCCTACTTTTAAAGAGATGCAGAGGGAAATTACCGATAGAGACCTAAACACATACGGATTTCTCGGATACCCCGTGCTTCAAACTGCGGATATCCTTATTTACAAAGCAAATGCTGTGCCTGTGGGCGAAGACCAGGCTTTTCACCTTGAATTTGCACGAGAGGTGACAAGGCGATTCAACCGCATTTTTGGAAATATATTTCCCGAGCCTCAAACTTTTCTCACAGAAGTCCCAAAGCTTGCAGGAACAGACGGGCGCAAAATGAGTAATTCTTACGGGAATGCAATTTTCCTGAACGATTCACCTGAGGTTACCCGACAGAAAATATCAACCATGAAAACAGACACAAGGCGAAAACGAAAGACCGATCCCGGAGTGCCAGAAGACTGTCCTGTATTCACGTTACACAAAGCCTTTGTAGACAAAGAAAAAAGAGATGAATTGGCCGAGGGGTGCCGGAAAGCTGGAATAGGGTGTTTGGAATGTAAAAATGTCGTCATAGAGAGTCTTCTTAATACTCTTGCTCCTTACAGGGAACGAAGGAATAAATTCGAAAAAAAACCCCAGCTTGTCTGGGAAATTCTGGAAGAAGGAAATAAAAAAGCGCGACAGGTAGCTCAAAAAACTATGGAAGAAGTGAGAACTGCTATCGGCTTTTAATAAAGATATTATTCAATCTCAATGGACACTTCGGCAAGCTATCAGGTGAAACTGGAAGTTTTTCAAGGCCCTTTAGACCTCCTCCTTTTTCTTATCAGAAAGAAAAAAATCGATATCCACGATATTCCCATAGCCACGATCACCAGGGAATATTTAGAATACCTCAATCATAAGGAAAGAATAAATCTTGACCGGGAAGCAGAATTTCTACTTATAGCTGCTCTCCTTATTTACATAAAATCTCAAATGCTTATTCCCCGAGAGAAGGCTTTAGATGATGATGAGGAGGATCCTCGCCAAATTCTTGTTGACCGGCTCCTGGATTATCAAAAAGTAAAAGCCGCCAGTCTCCTTTTAAGAGAAAAAGAAGAGGAAGAACTGCAAAAGTGGAAAAGAACGTTTCTCCCTGCTCTCTACTCGCAAGACGAGGCGGATTTTATGGAAGTCTCCCTGTTTGATCTTGCAGAGTCCTTTTTTACTCTTATGAAACGAAAAGAGAGAAGAGAGATAAAAACCATTAAAGGAAAAAACTTCTCTCTTGAAGAAAAGATGAAGGAAATTATCAAAACTTTAGAAGAGAATTCATTTCTTGATTTTTTGGACTACTTCAGCCACCAGGATTCTTTTGAGGAAGCTTTAGTTTCTTTTTTCAGTCTTCTGGAGCTAATCCGGTCCAAAATAGTTATAGCCCTACAAGAAAGCCACTTCCAGTCGATTAAGGTCTGGCTTCGAAATAAAGTACCTGCAAAAAAAAGCTGATGAAAAACCGCCTGAAAGAAGTAATTGAATCCTTAATTTTTATTTCCCTTGAACCTCTGACGCTGGAAAAAATAAAGAGCATTCTAACAGAATTTCCAGATGGAGAAGTTGAATTGGCAATTAAAGAACTTCTGGAAAACTATGTTTCAAATGAGAGAGGAATCCAAATCATCCAGTCTGCAGGAGGCTATCTTTTCTCGACTAAACCTGAACATGACTCATGGATAAGACGTCTTCTCAAAGTGGAAAGGAAAAACAAGCTTTCTCCTGCGGCTCTCGAGACTTTATCAGCTATCGCTTATCATCAGCCTACAACACTGGCTGAAATCTCAGCGTTAAGAGGAGTGGATTCTACTCATACCCTGAAAACTCTGCTTATAAAAAAATTGATCAAAATTGTTGGGAGAAAAAAGAGTCCAGGGAAGCCTCTGATATACAGGACTTCTGATAAATTTTTAACCCATTTTGGCCTAAATAGCATCCAAGATCTCCCTTCTCCAGAGGAGCTTTCAAAAATCCTCGAAGAGGAAAGCATTCTTGAGGAAGAAGACAAAGATTCTCAATAACCATATTTAGTCGATTGTATCTCTCCCTTCTTGAACCTGAGAAAGCTCAGGCCAGCAGGTTCAAAAACGCGCAGCTTTTTCCCCAGCGAGGCAAAAGCTTCTCGGTTTCAGGCTTCGTTCTCCTCTCCTTCTTGGAGAGGAACCATGCCCGCTCAGCCTTCAAACGGTTTTTTTACCTGCTGTCCTTCGCTCGTGCATAAAAAAATTGATTGAGGAAAAGCGTTAAAAATCTGATTGGGAGCCGAGCTGTTTCCTCAAAACTTATATGAATAACAAACTTGGAAATGATTACTATTTTTTCTCAAAATTAGAGCTAAGTTAAGATTTTATCTATAGTTAGAGTTGACAAGATACCTTATCTAATATAATATATTTAACCACTTTAATTCCGAAAAAATGCAAATAATAATCGCAAAAAATTCAGGATTGTGTTACGGAGTCAAAAGAGCTCTGAATATTGCCAGAGAAACAAGACAAAAGAAAAGCGGGAATGTTTTTACTCTTGGAGATCTGATTCACAATCCTCAGGTTATATCCGACCTAAAAGAACAAGGGATCCTTTCTATTAACAATCTGGATAGACTTAATGGAGCAACAGTCATCATCCGAAGTCACGGGATCTCACCCGATATTTACAAATTACTCGCAAAAAAAAACATTAAAATTGTTGATGCAACCTGCCCTATTGTCAAAAAAATCCAGAGGTTGGTCGAAGTTTTATCCAAAGAAAAAGAAGAAATTATTATTGTCGGCAACAAGGAACATCCAGAAATAAAAGGACTTATAGGATTTAGCCAGAAAAGAGGGATCATTGTAGAAAATGAGGCACAGGTCAAACCCTTTCCTCACAAAAAAAAGAGAGCGGTCCTCGCTCAGTCTACTCAGGATTTCTACCTCTTTGAAAAGATTGTATCCGCTCTCATTGAAAAAACAGAGGAGCTAAAGGTCTACAATACTATCTGCTACTCCACTAAAACCCGTCAAAAATCTACTTCAGAACTGGCTTCTTGCGTTGACACACTTTTTATAGTGGGAGGAAAAAATAGCTCCAACACAAATAAGCTTTATCAGATTTCAAAACGGATTTTGCCCAATACACATTTTATCGAAAGTGCAAACCAAATCACTCAAGAAATGTTAAAAACAGCAAAAAAAATAGGTCTATCAGGAGGCGCGTCTACTCCTCCTGAAGTTATCCAAGAAGCTGTGGCTAGAATTAAAACTAGCTTCAAACATCAATCACAAAGGGAGAAGATCGTTCAATGTCAGAGATAACAAAAGATGCAGAAAAAGAAGAAAACATCTCTTCTGAAGACTACGAAAATCTACTGGATCAATACCAATTCAGTGCCAAGGAAATAACTCCGGGAAAAATCATCAAAGGAAAAGTTATCAAAGTCACACCAACCCACGCCCTTATAGATATTGGATATAAATCTGAAGGCATAATTCCCATTGAGGATTTTTCCAACAACCAGGATATGGACGAGATTAATCCAGGAGATCCTGTCGAAGCAATCCTGGAAAGAAGTGATCCCAAAGAAGGATATCTGGTACTCTCCCGTAAAAAAGCCATGGCTCTCAAAGCCCTAAATAATCTAGAAAAAGCTTATAACTATAATTCCTGGGTAACAGGCAAAATAACTGAAAAAATAAAAAATGGATACACTGTTAATCTTGGAATCAACACTTTCCTTCCTGATTCGCACGCTGATATAAGAACAGTTAAAGATCCTGAAAAACTTATAGGGAACAAGTACAAATTTAAAGTAATAAAATTTGATCGAAGAAGTGAAAATGCTGTTATTTCCCGAAAGCTATTCCTTCAGGATGAAAATGAAAAAAGAAAAAGACAAGTCTTCAACCAGCTCAGCCAGGGACAAAAGATTAAAGGTCCAATCAAGTCCCTTACGAATTTTGGAGCATTTATTGATCTTGGAGGAATAGAAGGGCTTCTGCATATTTCGGATATGTCCTGGGGAAAAATAAGTCATCCTTCAGAAATCTTTAAGCTTGAACAGGAAGTGGAAGTTGTAGTTCTCGATTTCGACGAGAAAGAAGAAAAAATCTCTCTCGGATACAAACAATTAACCCCTAATCCATGGGAAAACGTGGGGGAGAAATATAAAATCGGACAGAAAATCAAAGGGAGGGTGGTAAACTTAACCGATTTTGGTGCCTTCGTAGAACTCGAAAACGGGGTGGAAGGCTTAATCCATATTTCAGATCTAACATGGTCTCGAAAAGTAGTCCATCCCAAAAAAGTCCTCACCCCAGGAGAGGAAGTTTTAGTCTCTATTCTGGATATCAATCCTTCTACAAAAAGAATTTCATTAGGGCTTAAACAGGCAAGCCCTCATCCATTAGAGCTGCTCAGGCAGAAATTCAGTCCTGGAGCTCGGATAAAAGGTAAAATAACAAGCATTACTGATTTTGGTGCATTTATGGAAGTGGAGAAAGGAATCGAGGGACTCATTCATATTTCTGATATCAGCTGGGAAAAAATTAAGCATCCCTCTAAAAAAATAAAAGTTGGAGAGGAAACAGAAGCCATTATTTTAAACATCGATGTGGAAAAACAAAAATTATCTCTTGGCATCAAACAGCTTGAAGGTGACATTTGGGAGGACTTTTTTAACCGGCAAAAAGTAGGAGACCTGGTCAAGACTAAGATCGTACGTATAACTGATTTTGGAGTTTTTGTGGAAATAACTCCAGGAATTGAAGGGATTGTTTTTCTTTCCGAGCTCGAAGAGAAAAAAATTGAAAAGCCTGAGGAAGTCTTCTCAGTAGGCGAAGAACACTTAGCGAAAATTTTAAAAATGAATCCTAAGGAGAAAAAAATATCACTCAGCTTTAAACTTGCCCAGCTAGAGCTTCAAAAAGCAGAATATCAAAAATATATCCAAAGCCAGGACAGCAAACTAACTCTGGGTGATATCATGAAAGAACAGCTTAAACAAATCCACGCTCCTAAAAAAACTAAAAAAAAGGAGGAAAAAAATGATTAAAGCCGACTTAATCAACAAAATTTCAAAAGAAAAGAATATTTCCAAACAAGAAGCAGAAACAGGTGTAAATCTTTTCTTTCAAACGATTAAAGAAGCGATTCTGAGAGGAGAAGAAATAGAATTAAGAGGGTTTGGAAGTTTCCGCTTTCGGCAAAGAGGTTCACGGTCAGGAAGGAACCCTCGAACCGGTGAACATGTTCATGTTCCTCCAAAAAAAGTTTTATATTTCAAGCCGAGTAAAATCTTGAAGAATCTAATCAATAGTAAGTAATGGAATACATTCCTACTCCATGGAGAGAAGAATATATCAGGAAAATTTGCAAAATGAGCGATTGTATTTTCTGCCAGGCTCTTAAACTCAAAAACGACAGAAAGGCTTTTATCCTCTTTAGAGGCTCTCACAACTTTATTGTGTTAAACAGATACCCATATACACCTGCCCACCTGATGATTGCTCCCTATAAACACCTGGCTTCATTTGAACAAGCAGAAAAAGAATCCACAGATGAAATGGTGGACCTGCTCAAGCTGAGTCTGAAAATATTAAGAAAAAAATATCGTCCCCATGGTTTTAACACCGGCATGAACTTAGGCCGTAGTGCAGGAGCAGGTATTGCTGACCATTACCACCTTCATGTGATACTCCGCTGGACAGGAGATTCAAATTTCATGCCTATTGTAGGAAAGACAAAAACGATGATTGAGGACCTCGAAACGACATATAACCGGCTCTATCCCCTTTTCCAGCAAGTTAAACCAGGCTCATAAAAATCTGATATAAAATCCATTTTCTTTAACAAATAAGGAATACAAACACTTAAAAGAGAATAAAAGGAAATATGAATTTTGAACTAACTGAAGAGCAGAGTTTGCTTAAAGCAATGGTCAGGGATTTCGCCCAAAAAGAAATTGCTCCTATAGCTAAAAGCATGGAAGAGAGCAAAAAATTCCCTCGTGAGCTATTTAAAAAGCTTGGAGAACTTGGAATCCTGGGTACGACTGTACCCTCTGAATATGGAGGGACAAAAACAGACACTATTTCCTTCATGGTTGCCCTTGAAGAAATCAGCTCGATCTCTCCGGCTCTCGCTGTTATTGTCAGTGTCCATTGTGCTCTTTTCTGCTACGCTATCCTGAAATTTGGAAACGATAAACAGAAAGAAAAATACCTGCCTAAAGCAACAAAAGGCGAAATACTGGGAGCTTTTGCTTTGACAGAGCCAGGAGCAGGCTCAGATGCCACAAATCTCAAAACAAAAGCCACAAAACAGGACGCTATTTACCTTTTAAACGGAACAAAGGCCTGGGTTACCAGCGGAAGCGAGGCAGAGGCTTCCATTCTTTTTGCCTCAACAGAGATCGAATCCGGCAGGAAAAAATTGAGTGCTTTTATTGTAGATAAAAATTTTCCGGGATTTACAGTCTCAAAGATTGAAGAAAAGATGGGCCTTCATTCTTCCTCAACCGCAGAAATTACTTTAGAAGATTGTCAGGTTCCAGAGGAAAATCTATTAGGAGAAAAAGGGAAAGGAGCAAATATTGCTTTCCACTGCCTTGACAGCTCAAGAATCGGTATTGCAGCTCAAGCTGTTGGTCTGTCCGATCGGGCCATAAGAGAAGCTGTCAAATATGCTAGAGAAAGGGAAGCTTTTGGCAAAAAAATTGCTGACTTCCAGGCTATTCAATTTATGATTGCTGATATGGCCACTCTCTCTGAGGCAGCCCGGTTACTCACGTACAAGGCTGCGGATTTAAAAGATAAAGGGAAACCATTTGTCAAAGAGGCTGCCATGGCCAAACTTTTTGCCTCAGAAGCCTCCAATAAAATTGCTTATTTAGCGCTGCAAGTTCATGGCGGTTATGGTTATTCCAAAGAATTCTTTATCGAGCAGCTCTACAGAGATGCCAGGGTATTATGTATTTATGAAGGAACTTCTGAAATTCAACGTCTGGTTATCGCCAGACACTTGTTAAAAGAATAATAAAGATTTAAATATTGAGTTTACAGACTAATCGAAGTCAGATTGTTAGAATGAGTCAAGAATTTAAGGTTTTTACGAGGAGCGTAACAAGGTGGCAATCTCCCATTTTCTAATTTTATTCGTTAATTGCTAAATATGAACCAAAAACTTTCGACTTTGAACTCAAATTTAATCTAGCTTGAGGTGATAACATGTTAAAAGCCATGCGAAAAAACATAAAATCACTGGCCCCAGCATTATGGCTTGTGATTGCAGCCTTCCTTATCACAATTTTTGCGGTTTGGGGCGGAGGCGGACGCTTAGGAGAATCAAGGGCAACAAACACAATTGCCACAATAGGGAAAGAAAAAATTTCTGTTAACTCATATTACCAGAATTTGAGACAAAGGCTTGAAATGCTCAAAGGGGAGTTTAAAGACCTCAATAAAAACCTTATCCAGCAGCTCAATGTCCCACAACAGGTTCTCGAACAGATGATCCAGCAAACCCTTCTTCTTCAGAAAGCTCAAGAAATGAGCATATATGCTTCAGATGAGGAGATACGAGAAAAAATAATAAGTGTCTTCCAGAGAGACGGAAAATTTATCGGTTATGAAGAATATGAAAAAATTCTGAATCGGAGCCGCACGTCCATCTCAGAATTTGAAGGAAGTCTAGAAGAAGAGATAATATTAAATAAACTCATAAAAGTCCTAACCGCAGGAATCACTTTTACTCCTGAAGAACTCTGGGAAAACTATAAAAAAAATAACGAAACCGCCAAAGTGGAATTTGTTATTCTTGAAAATGACAAAGTTGAACTGGAAGAAGAACCTTCCTCCATCGAGGCCCAGGAATACTTTGAAATGAACAAAAAAAAATACATAATCCCTGAAAAGAGAGAGGCTGAACTTGTTTTTTTCAAAACCGAAGCTTTAAAAAAGGAAATAGAGCTGACCGAGCCGGAAATCGAAGAATACTACAAGGAGAATCAGCCACAGTTTGAAGAACCCGAAAGGATAAAAGTTTCCAGAATTTATACTCCTTATAATAATAGAGAAAAAAATTTCGTCACAGCAGAAGCCCAGGGTATTCTTAAGAGAATTCAACAGGGCGAGGATTTTGGTGGGCTCGCAAAAAAGTACTCCAAGGATAAAAAAGCATCTGAGAGTGGAGACTGGGGTCTTCATGAATGGAAAACTCTAGCCCCTGAAGAACAGGGAGAAATAGAAAAACTCTCTGAGGGGGAAAACTCAGAAATTATCAAGCTTGAAGAAGGAGTTTCTATCCTTAAAATCACAAAAACGACACCATCTGCTCTAATGCCCTTAGAGGATGTTAAAGAGAGAATAATAAATATCCTTGAAGACCAGAAAGCCAGAACATTAGCAGAAGAAAGAATAAACATATTATATAGAAGCGCTCAAAAACAGAAGAGTCTTGATGTAGCCGCCCAAATAAGTGGTTTAAAATTCATAAGCACAGGCCTTCTCAAAGAAGGAGAGAGTATAGAAGACATCGACCCTTCCGCCACAATAAGTAACACTCTTTTCCAGCTCAAAGAAAAAGAGATTTCTTCTCCTATTTACACTTATAAAGGAGTAGGACTTGCGCAACTCCAAAAAGTTGAACTTCCTCGACAAGCAAACTATGCAGAAGTGGAAGATGAGGTGAAAAAGGAATTTATAGCTAACAAAAAGAAAGAAAAAGCATTAGAGAAAATGAAAAATGTAAAAGCAGAACTTGGAAGAAATAACCTTGAAGATTTAGCTGAAAAATATGGCCTTGAATACAAAACTGTCAATGAACACAAACGGGAACAATATTTAAGCATTATCGGAGAGAATCCTGAAATCGACCGGCTTGCTTTTTCCCTTCCCGTAAATGAAGCCAGCGAAACAGTTGAGTTTGAAAACGGCTGTACTCTGATAAAAATACTGGATAGGAAAGAAGTCACCAAGGAGGATTTTGAGAAGAACAAAGAAACGGAAAAAGAAAATTTGCTGGAAGCAAAAAAGAACAAATTTTTCCATTCTTATATGATCAAGCTAAGAGAAGAGGTAGGAGTTAAGATAAGCTACGACCTGTTCCTGAAAATCAATTCTGATGTCCTTTCCAAGTTTGGAGGAGAAGAATAGTTTTTCAACTTATGACGAACTAGAATTTTTAGTGGTTTGATTCATCGGTCCTCTTCCATTTTGTGTGGGTAAAACATGTCTTGATAGATCAAAAATGAATAAACTTTTTCAGGCAGGAGAAAAGGCCATAAAACAATCTCTCCGCCTTCGTAAAGGTGAAAGCCTCTTGTTAGTAACGGATAAAGAAAAAATGGAGATTGCAGAGGCCTTCGCTTTCTGGGCTAAGGAAGTTGGAGCAGAAACAACAACCTATCTCATGACAGAAACTTTAAGACCTATTACTGAACCAACACGTCTATTTAAGGAAATTGCCAAGAATGCAACGGCTATTGTTTACATGCTTGATGCTAGGATTGAAGAAAAGCCTTTTAGAGGATACATGGTTAAAGTTGGAATGGAACACAACCGGATCTGCATGATGCCTGGTCTAACAAGAGAAATGATGGAACGTCTGGTCAACATTGACTTTAAAGAGATGGATCTATTCACAAAAAAAGTCATAAAAGCTCTTAATAATGCAGATGATGTTCTTGTAGAAAATCGAGATGGAACACGAATTGAGTTTAGCGTTAAGGGAAGAAAATGGGCAAATGACAACGGAGACATAAGCCGTAAAGGGAAGCATGGTAATCTTCCTGCGGGTGAATGTTTTACAGCTCCGGTAGAAAATACTTTTACAGGAAAACTGGCGATAAGCCTCATCGACGACAAGCTTGGTTTTGGTGTTATGGAGTTTGAAAAAGGCAAATTAGTTAATTACAGAGGAAAAGGAATAGAATCTATCATAAAAAACATCGGTAATGATAAAACAGGGAAAATCATCGGTGAGTTTGGCATCGGAACAAATAAACGAGCTCGTTTCATTCCTAACATGCTGGAAGCTGAAAAAGTCTTTGGGACAGCTCACTTTGCTATTGGTGACTCTTATGGCCTTGGCAATAACGCAAGCAAGCATCATTATGATGCCCTGGTTGATAATGTAACTATCCGGGCCAAAGGGAAATTGATTGCTAAAGAAGGCAAGTTTCTTCTTTAACCTAATCTGAAGCAGTTTTTTATTGAGTTTAAGGAATAAAGGGGAAATTTTTTACCACTTAAGAATGTCAAGGATAAGGGCTTTTACCTTATTCTCAAGAGCACTCCTGAAGCTTTCCACAGTTTCTGTAAATCCACTAGCCAAATAATCAGTAATGAACATCGGCTTCCCTACATTAATTTTAATCTTGCCTGGAATCATAAAAGGGATGTGAGTGCCGAACAAAGCTACAGGAGTTACAGGAACAGAGATTCCATCCTTCTTAAACAAATTATAAGATATTATGGAGGTTCCCCTCTTAAAGGAACTTACATAGGGATTGGGCTCCCTTTTCATAACGCGCCCTCTGCCTTGGAGCGTGATAATTGCTCTTCCTTCCGTCAGATATTTTTGACATTGTTCGATGGCCATCCTCTTACTCTGGTCCATATCGACTGGGATTGATCCTGCTTTACTGATGTTGTCTGAAAAATAGTTAACAAAAAGGGATTTTATTGGACCCAGGATTAAATCCACAAAGAGGCCGAAGTTATTAAGATGTCTCTTGAGATGTTTCCTGATAAGAAGGTTAAAATCTTTTTTATTAAAGACCATCTTGTTGACTGTAAAAAAAATGGGCCTGGGAACAATTTTGAGCAAAGCTCCACCATCTTTAAATGCGCCGCAATGATTACCAATTATGATATTTGGTCCTTCCCGGACAAAATTTTCTTGTCCTTTGACCACAATCTTTTTTCCAATAAGGGCAAAATTAGTTACCCTTCTGATTATTGGCTCTAGTCTTTTTAATTCTTCTTCAAAAGTTGCCATCGTTGTTAGTTTATTTATTTTAAGCGATTTTAAGAAATAATTCAAAAAATCCTTTTCCAAAATTCCAGGTATCTTGAAAATATAAAAGTAACATGATAATTTAGCTAATAAAAACTTATATAAATTTTTCTTTATAATTTTTTTACATGGAGGAAAAGATGATGATATTAATCCGCCAAGGGAAAGTTTATACTCCAGATCCTTTAGGCGAAAAAGATATTCTTATTTTAGGAAACAAAATTGGTGCCATCAGTGAACCTGGAAAGTTCAAAATCGAAGGAGTGAATGTTCAAGTGGTTGATGCCTCAGAAAAAATTGTACTTCCTGGCTTCATTGACAGCCATGTGCATATAATAGGCGGAGGCGGTGAAGGAGGGCCTGCCTCAAGAGCCCCTGAAATAAATATCGAAGACATCATCTCAAGTGGAGTCACAGCTCTTATCGGGTGTTTGGGAACAGATGGAATAACGCGCCATATGGAGTCCCTGCTGGCCAAAGCGAGAGGCCTCGAAGAGGAGGGAATAACAACATATATATTTTCTGGATCCTACGAGATTCCCCCAGTAACCCTCACAGGCAGTATTCGCTCTGACCTCATCCTCATCGATAAAGTCATTGGGGCTGGAGAAATCGCTATTTCTGACCACCGCTCCTCTCAGCCTACATTTTCGGAAATTGCCCGCCTTACAGCAGAGTGTCGTGTTGGAGGAATGCTCGGCGGGAAAGCCGGAGTTCTCCATTTTCATTTGGGCGATGGCAATCGTAAATTAGAGAAACTTTTCAGATTGATAAATGAAACAGAAATCCCTCCTACTCAAATCATACCAACTCATGTTAATCGTAACAGTGAATTATTCGAAGAGGCAATCGAGTTTACACTTCAGGGAGGCTATATAGATTTAACAGCTGGTTTAGATCCAGATACTCAAAGCCATGGTGAAATCAGCATAAAAAAAGCAATTCAACTTTGCCTTAAAAAACAGGCTCCTCTCAACCAGATCACAATCAGTTCAGACAGCAATGGAAGTATCCCTGTTTTCGATAAAAAAGGAAATCTTACAGGACTTACTATAGCAACCCAAAAAAGTCTTTTAAAAAATTTCCGTTTCTTGGTACAAGAGAACATTCTACCCCTTCAAGAAACAATAAAGCTTTTTTCCACTAACGTGGCCGATTTTTACAAGTTCAATCAAAAAGGTAAAATTGAGGTCGGAAAGGATGCTGATTTAATCCTGTTCAATAAAGATTATGATCTTACAGATTCTTTTGCCAAGGGGCGGATGATGATGTCTGATGGAGAGCTTATCGCAAAAGGAACATTTTCTTGAAATCATAAAGCTTAGAGCACTAAGCTTAAATTGTATTTTTAATTATAGGAACTAACAATGGAAATAAAAAATAAAATTCAAAAACCAAAGGAACCGAGCCTTGTTATAGCCTTGATTCCTCTGATCGTTATGCTCCTTCTTTTTGGGGTAGGCTATGGTATTTATAAAATCTCGTCTCAGGTACTCCTCATCGCCGCTGCCTTCTTTACAGGGTGTTTAGGTCTTTTTTTGCGTTTCAAATGGAAAGAGATGGAAGAGGGAATTGTAGACAGCATTCACAAGGCAATGCCGGCTATCTTAATCATGCTCTGTGTCGGTATTCTCATCGGTTCTTGGATTGCCTCCGGTACTATTCCTATGATTATTTATTATGGCTTGAAACTCATATCCCCGAAGTTTTTCCTGGTGACCGCCTGTTTTGTCTGCTCAGTCACTTCTTTGGCTACAGGAACATCCTGGGGAACTATCGGCACGCTGGGAGTCGCTTTTATTGGAATTGCCATGGGCCTTGGAGTTCCCCTTGGTCCAGCAGCCGGAGCGATTGTTGCAGGAGCTTACTTTGGAGACAAAATGTCTCCTTTTTCCGATGTTGCCAATCTGGCACCTGTCACTGCGGGTTCCAATCTTTTTGACCATATCAAGCACATGCTCTGGTCAGCGACTCCTGCCTGGCTCATCGGTCTGTTTGTTTATTTTCTTGTTGGACTTAAATATGGAGGGGGAAGAGTCGAAGACAAAACCATGACGATTATCACTCAAACATTAAAAAATAACTTCAGATTCAATGTTCTCCTACTCCTTCCGATGGTCATCGTTTTTTACTTTGCATTCACAAAAAAACCGACTATCCCCGGAATGCTTCTCTCTTCTTTTATGGCAGGAATACTTGCTGTGATCTTCCAGAAAGCTTCTGTCCTAGACGTTGCAACAGCCATAAATACTGGCTATGAAGCCCATACTGGAGTGGAAAAAGTGGACCAGCTTATCTCTCAGGGTGGAATGATGAGCATGATGGAAGTTCAGCTTGTGGCTTTTACCGCCTTTAGCTTCGGGGGGATTATGCAGCGCACAGGGCTTCTTTCTATTATTCTTAGTCACGTGAAAAGATTCACCAACAAGGTATGGAGCCTAGTGCTGACGACTATCAGTGCTTCCATTGTCACAGCCTTGGCCACAGGAAGCTCCTACCTCTCCATGATTCTTCCCGGAGACCTCTTTTCTCCTATTTATAAGAAAAAAGGGCTGGCTGCAAAAAATTTATCCCGGATTATCGAAGAAAGTGGCGCTATCATAGTCCCCCTCATTCCCTATAGTATGGCTGGTGTTTATATCAAAGGAGTATTAGGCGTTTCGACTTTTTCTTATCTTCCGTGGGCTATAATGAATTATGCATCAGTTTTTATCTTAGCTATATATGGCTTTACGAAATTCACAATGGCACCAAAAATAAGAGAAGACGAGACACAGATCGGAAGCTGATAAACTCTAAAAAGAGTTGTGTGATTGCCACGTCACTGCGGACTCGTTATGACAATTCTCATTGTGTGATTGTTTAGCCTGTTGCGAGAGTAGCGCGGCAATCTTCTTCGGACTCGTTTATGAGTTCTATTTTATTGTCCCTGAGCGGACTTATTAATGTTCTAATCTTCTTCTTTAACTTCAGTGAGGCCTTTTTTAAATTTCTCTTCAGCTCTTTTCCACCGTTGCTTTTCTAACTCCGCTGTCGCCTCAAACTTGCGCTCAAATTCACCCTGCCTCTTTTTTTCCTTCAAGAGTAATTCTTCTAAGGACTCTTTCTTTTTACTTCCTTTTTTTTCAAACTGAATTACTTCTTGTGTGACAGGATCTATCCAGAGTACAGATTTGCAGCAGGGACAAAGAACATGAAACACATGTTTTTTATCTTCTGTTTTTTGCATAACAGATAAAATTTAACAAAAAAGCTTTATTTAAGCAATTTGTAATAAAACGAGACCAGGAGGAGTCAAGCTAATAAAAATTGCTCATATCTTGTGGCTAATTTCTGATTATTGTCTTTGCGTTTTTTGTTTGCTCTTCTTTACAACATCGATCTTGTGCTTTTTTATCAATTTAAAAAGACCCTGCCTGCTCAGGCCGATTCTCTCTGCAGTTCTTGCTCTATTGTAATTCCAACACTCCAAGGCCTGATTTATAAACCGTTTTTCAAATTCAGCTCTTCCCTGGAAAAAATCATAAGAAGATGCTGTTGAGCACTCTTTCTGAGGATTAATTCTCGAAGAAAGATACTCTTCATTAATAATACTATCTTCTTCAGAAAAAACCAAACACCTCTGGATTTCATTTTGAAGCTCCCTGACATTTCCTGGCCATGAATAGCTCATCAGCAGCTCTAAAGCCCTGGGTGAAAAATAAACTCTTTCCCGCTTCATCTCTTTGCAATATTTTTCAAGAAAATGATTAATAAGGAAAAGGAGGTCTTCTTTTCTCTCTCTTAAAGGAGGAATTTCAATAGAAATAATCTTTAGGCGATAATATAAATCTTCACGAAAATTTCCTCGTTCAATTTCTTTTTCAATATTTTTATTCGTAGCACTTATAAGCCTTCCGTTAACTCTACGCGGCTTATTTTCTCCTATTCTTCTGATTTCCTTATCCTGGAGGAAGCGGAGAAGCTTGGCCTGCAGATGTAGAGAGAGATCTCCTATTTCATCCATAAAAAATGTGCCCCCATTTGCTTCTTCAATCAATCCTGGTTTATCTTTTAAAGCTCCTGTAAAGGCGCCTTTTGCATATCCGAATAATTCACTTTCCAGAAGGAGTTCGGGTATGGCCGCACAATTTACAGCCACAAATTTTCCTTTTTTTCTTGTTCCATTCTGATGTATGGCTCTTGCAACCAGCTCTTTTCCGGTACCACTCTCTCCACAGATGAATACCGACGCATCACTATCCTTTATCCTCTCTATTAACGTAAGAATCCGGCAGAAAGCTTTACTTCTTCCTCCCGGAAATGTTTTTGGAATCCCAAAACTCTTTTCTCCAATTTCTCGAAACTCTGGACGATTCTTCAAAATCAGGCTGACTGGCCTTGAGAATGCAATTAAAAATTCTAAATCCTCCCTAGAAAATGGCTCAAGCCCAACATTTCGATCGAGGTACACGGCACCTACAGATTTATTCTCAATTACAAGAGGAAAACAAAGGGCATTCCTCAGGTTGTTTGTACTATTACAGAAATAGGGCTCGGGATTTAAATCGTTCATAATAATGGGCTGGTTTTCAGCAAGGGCTCTTTTGATTATATCCTGACATATGTCATTATTCTTTAACCTGGCGATCCCACGTGACTCTTTGAAAACTATTTGATCTTTTTCATTAACTAATACAACTATGGCACGTTCTGAAGGAATCTCTTGCATTATTAAATCTAAAAGCCGTTGGAGAAGTGAGGAAGTTAGAGATGATTTCATAACTTTTTTGGATTCAGACTACAATTCATAAATACTCATAATAAGAAAATTGGGTTGAAACTTTATTACAAAATAATTTTATTGCTATTTTTCTTTTCAGTACAAATAACGATTCCTTTGATAAGATTTTCTCACACGATTTTACACAAATTCTAATAAACACGCTCAGGCCATACAGTTAATACAGACCAGAGGTAATATTCAATGAGTTAAAACATAAAATAAGAAAAAATATAAAAATATTGCCAAACGTGGATTATTCACGAGTTGTTATAAGTTGACTCAGACGGAATGATTTATTTGCGAAGACTTTTTTTCAGGATTTTAATTTTTTTCTTTACGTCCCTGTATCCAGAATTCCATTCTTTAATATCTTCGTAGAAAATTAAAGCCTTCTCCATTTCTTCTAACTTTTCATAAAGCAAAGCCAATTCATATGTTAATGCCAAAAATTTATCAGTGCCTTCCTCAGAAAGTTTTAAAGCTTTCTCTACCCAATTTGCAGCTTCTTTAAAATCCTCCTTCTGCTGATAGCACTTACTGATCATATTATAGCATTCCAAACTCCGGTTCTTATCTTTAGAGGCCAGTTTAAATTCATCTATTGCTTTGTCTATTGAACCTTCTTCCAGGAAAGAAAAACCTAAATTAAAATGGCTCTCATAATCTTCTTCATCTATATCTTCTTCCATTCCTTTTATGGATTTCTGGACGCTTTCAGCAGGAGTTTTATCTATTGCATCTTTCTCTTTTTCCTTTTCTGGTGAAGGAGATTCTTTTTTAAATAACTCGCTTTCCTTTTCAGATACCTGATCAAGCCGCCTAAGAATTTCATCCTCTCCAACCTGAGTTGTAGTTTTACTAATTGCTTCGATTCTTTCCTCAATTCTGAGGTCATAAGGAAAACTTATCCTTAAATTCTCAAGAATTCTTCTGGCATTTCTTATAAGCCCTTGTTCAATGTACAAATTAGCCTGGGATAAATTCTTCTCCAACATCTCATTAACCTCTCCTGATGGAGCTGCAGGCTTTTTGACTTCCTTTTCTTCCTCAGGGGCTTTTTCTACCTTCTTCTCTTCTTCTGTTTTTCGTCTCGCTTCCTCTTCAGCCTTTAACTTGGCTTCTTGTTCTGCCCTCTTTTTCGCCTCCGCTTCTGCTTTTATCCTTTCTTCTTCCTCTGCATTTTTCCTGGCCTCTTCCTCTGCATTTTTCCTGGCCTCTTCCTCTGCCTTTAGCTTAGCTTCTTCCTCAGGCTTTTTTGCCGCTTCCTCTTCAGCTTTTCTCTTCTCTTCTGGAGCTATCTCAGCTTCTTTTTCCTTCTCAGGGAGCACTTTCACTTCTTCCGCTTCTTCAGGAAGCACGGGTTCTCCTCCTAAAAGGTCGTATTCTTTCTTTAATTCTTTATCCTCGGGGCAAATTTTAATAAGTTCTTTTAAAACAGATAACGATTCCTTTGGTAAATTCTTCTTATAGTATTCTTCCAGTAGAACCCTATAAACAATTTCCAGATTCTTTTTTTTATTATTTGATTTATAAATCGAGGCCAAGCCCTCTAAAGTAGGAAGGTGGACTTTTTTAGACGAGAGTATAAGCCCAAAAAGTCCAATAGCCTTTTCTACTTTATTTTTCTTGATTAACGTGCCAACAAGAGGTTCATAAAGTTCAAATGCCTTGTCAAGATTATCCTGGTAAATATTGATGCGTCCAAGTTTAACCCTAGCTTCCACATCTTTGGGCCGCAGGGACATAATCTTGGAAAAGACCTCCTCAGCATTCTTAAAATCTTTATCATCAAAGTGAAAATTTCCCATAAGTGTAAGGGCCCTAACATTATCCTTTTCTTTTTTCAGGATATCGGTAATAAGATTGAATGCTTCCTTCTTTTTATTTTCTCTCTTGAGAAGAATAATAAAATTGGTCAGAGTTCTCAGATGATCATTTTTTAATTCTTTTGCTTTATTAAGAATTTCCCCTGCTTCTTTAAGAGCGTTACTCCTGATCTTTAATTCAACGACATCGTTGTATCTCTCAACAGCCTGATCCACTAACCCTTCTTTTGTATAAAGTTCTGCAAGAGATAGAGTTGATTTAATATCTTTCCTGTCTAGTTTCAGGAGTTTTTCGTATACAGAGATAGATTCTTTTAGAAGATTATCCTTTTTGTAACTCTCCGCGACTTTTAAATATTCTGCCTTGGCCTCAGAGAGAAATCCCTGATTGTAATAAAGCCCAGCCAGTTTTATGGCTGACTGGAGGTTTTCAGGATTTAATTTATGTACCTTCTTATAAATAGCTATCGATTGGGAATACAAACCCCTCTCTTCATAATAGCCAGCAATCTTATGAAGTTCTTCAATCGCTTTATCTTTCTCATTTAATTTCAGAAACAAGTCACTGATGATATTCCTGACGCTGACATCATGAGGATCTCCTGTCAGTAATTTCTGGTATTCAGAAATGGCATCCTGGAGTTTTCCCCTTTTAGTATATTTCTCTGCAATCTCTGTAATTTTAACTCTATCTTTTTCAGTACTCATTTCAGTTATGCTTAAGATTAAAGGTTCGTCTATGGAATAATGTCGGCCCCAACTTTGTTAACGCTCTATAATGCTCTTTTGTTCCATAACCCTTATTTTTCGAGAGGGCGTATCCATTATAAACCCTATCCAGATGAATCATCATGTCATCTCTCAGGACCTTTGCGACTATTGAGGCGGCTGCAATTGAAATGCACTTTTTGTCTCCTTTAGGCACACCAATCTGAGGATAATTTACATCATTTAAACTAAATCCGTCAACTAGGATAAAACCAGGAGTTATTGATAAATTTTCCACAGCCCTTCTCATTGCATTTATTGAAGCCCAAAAAACATTTTTTTGATCAATCTCAGAATTTGTGGATAATCCTATTCCAACAGACACAGCATTGGTCAAGATAGCCTTTGCCAATCTTTTTCTTTTATTGGGAGAAAGGAGCTTTGAATCATTAATTTCCTCAATCCATCCTGAAAGATCCTGCCTTATTGCCGTATCTGGAAAGATTACTGCAGAAGAAACAACCGGGCCAAAAAGAGCTCCTCTTCCTACTTCATCAACTCCTGCTATAGATTTAAATCCTTTCTTTATAATTTCCCTTTCGATCTGAAAATCCGCCATTTTTTCAACCTTGCTCTGTGCCCACTCATACTACCAGGGTCGAGCAATTTAAAACTGGAAAGGCTTTTCCCCTCACTGGAATCGGATTCATTCCTCTTCCCTAATATAATGAAGAATCTAACTTTTCACTCATAAAACGAATAAATACTATTTAACAAATCTCTCTAACAATTTGTATTGTCATTACGATGCTATATTAATTGTCATTGCGGGCATAATACTAAAAAAGTGTTGCTATTTACTAATACTCTGTTGAAGGTTATACTTCTATATCCCATTGTTATCAAAGTACTTATCAAGCCTAGACCGCCTAGATTTCATGTTCTTTTTGTGGCATTGTTAAACTATTTCAACAAATATGCTAAAAATCTGTCCTATATTATTAATTTTAATTAAAATACAAATATTAGCAGCAACACTTTTTTAGTATTATGCCCATTGCGAGGAGCATAGTGACGTGGCAATCACACAATATAACAGTAAGTTATAGAGAGCTCTTTACTTATTTTTGTTCCTTGAGCCGAGCTGCTTTCCCCTTAAGTTTACGAAGATAATATAATTTTGCTCTTCTGGTTTTTCCATGTCTTACAACCTCAATCTTTTTGATCATTTTAGAGTGAAGCGGGAAAATTCTCTCTACTCCCACACCAAAAGTAACTTTACGAACAGTGAATGTCGCTCCCAAACCAGAACCTCTTTTAGCAATCACGTCCCCGCGAAAAATCTGAACTCTCTCTTTATCTCCCTCCCTAATAATAACGTGAACATTAACCGTATCTCCCACTTTAAAAGTATCTATATCTTTTTTAAGCTGTTTTTCCTCAAGCAAATCAATCAAAGTCATTACTCTTTCCTTTCTTTTCCGTTTTTATGTCCTCCAGGATTTTTTTATCTTCCCGTGATAACTTTTTTTCCCCAAGAAGATCTGACCTCAAAAGCCATGTCTTCTTTAAAGATTCCTTTCGCCTCCAAAATTTAATCTTTTTGTGGTCCCCAGAGAAAAGAACTTCAGGAACCTTCATCCCTCTAAATTCACGAGGTCGGGTGTATTGAGGGTAATCCAGCAAACCTTCTAAAAAAGAATCATTTTCTACAGATTCCATCTTTCCTACAACATCTCGAATGAATCTTGAGACCGAATCAACGACAACAACAGCTGCTGGCTCTCCTCCTGTAAGGATATAATCTCCAATAGAAATTTCGCCTGTGACTAGGTGTTGGATCACTCTTTCGTCAACTCCCTCATATCGACCGCAGATGAGAATGAGCTGAGGAGATCGGGCCAACTCCTTAGCAAAACGAAAATCGAGCTTCCTTCCCTGAGGAGAAAGAAGGTATACAGGCACCTCCTTATTTCTTTTAATTTTCTCAACTGCAGCAAAAATGGGTTCAAGCTTCAAGACCATTCCCTGACCACCACCAAATGGGCGATCATCCACCTGCTTGTGTTTATCCAGTGTAAAGTCCCTCAGGTCGTGAACATGAACCTCAATCAGGCCCTTCTCCAGGGCTTTCCTTACAACTCCACCTGAAAAAACACTCCCGAACATCTCGGGGAAGATTGTGATTATATCAAATCTCATTCAACTCTAAAAGACCCTCAGGAAGATCGACCAAGATTTCTTTTTGCTCCAGATTGACCTTAAGACAAATAGAATAAGTAAAAGGAATGAGAATCTCTCGACTTCCTTTAGCAACAACTAACAAGTCATTGTTTTGAATACACAAAAAATCTTTAACTTTTCCTATTTCCTCTCCCTCTTTTGTTACAACAGAGCTTCCAATTATCTGGAAAAAATAGAAATTATTTTTATCTAGAGTAAGAAGGTCTTCTTCTGGAAGCAGGATTTCCAGCCCTACCAATTCACGAGCCTGGGAAAGAGAGTCAACTCCTTTCAGCTTGAGAATATAGTTTTCTTTATAGGATCGTAAAGATACAACTGGAAATTCTTCTAAGACCCCTTTTCTATGAAGATATACCCTTGAAAAAAAAATGTTTCAGAGAGGACTCAGAATAAGGTTTAAACCTTAGTTCTCCTCTCTTCCCTTGGCTCCTGATAACTTTTCCTATGCTTACCATCCTATCCTTTTTCAATGATCTCGAGATTAAATCTCCTTTTCAGTTTCATTCCCGCAGCACCAAGAATAATTCTTATGGCCCGTGCTGTTCTTCCCTGCTTGCCAATAACTTTACCCAAATCTTCCTGATCGACCTTAAGCTCAAGGATCGTGGTCTGTTCCCCTTCTAACTGGGAAACCTGCACCTTATCTGGGTTGTCTACTAATGACTTGGCAATCAATTCAACGAGTTCTTTCACTGTAACCTCTTTTAAGTTTTAGAATGTTGATCGGTAAGTTTCTCAGGCACGGAAACTTTATGTAAAAGAAATTGAACCGTTTTAGAAGCTTGAGCTCCTCTCTCTAGCCAATAATTTGCTTTATTTAGATCAACTTTAATCTCAGGGGGTTCTGTTAAAGGATTATAATACCCAATGATATCTTTCGCTTTACTCTCCCTTGGTTTTTTTGAATCTATTACTATAATTCGGTAAAAAGGCCTTTTTTTCGCTCCAAGTCTCATTAATCGTATTGAAACCATTTCTGTCCATTCCTTATGGATAAAAAAGATAATATCTAAATTTTTATTCTAAGTCAACTGATTTAGTAAGTAATAAGGGGTCGCGTCTCAACATTTGACATTTTTATTAAATCTTTCCACAAATGACTAACTCGTTAGACCTTCAAAAACCATAGTAATTGGGATATGTCCGTGTTACTAACCTGAATTGTTCAAAAAAACAAATATTAATTAAAATTTTTGAAATTTTATCGGCCTAGCCCCAAATATCACGGAAGGGAAGAAAGGAGCTTTTGAAACTTCGACTTTTTCATCATTTTTTTCATTTCTAAAAATTGTTTTAATAACTGGTTTACTTCAGATACATGCCTTCCACTTCCCTTTGCAATTCTTGATCGACGGCTCCCACTGATTATTTTTGGATTTCCCCTCTCTTCCAGGGTCATAGAGTTGATGATAGCTTCATAATGAATAATTTTTTTATCATCAATATTCATCTTTGATATACCTTTGAAGGGACCGCCTTCAGGCAGCATACTTAAAAATTGAGATAGAGAACCCATCTTCTTCATCTGAATGAGCTGTTTTTTAAAATCTTCAAAAGTTAATTCCTGTTTCTTTAGCTTACGGGCAAAGTCTTCGGCTTCTTCTAAATCAGTTTCTTTTTCAGCCTTTTCTACCAAGCTCAAGATATCTCCCATTCCAAGGATTCGAGAAGCCATACGGTCAGGGTGGAAAACTTCGAGCTTATCGAATTTTTCCCCAACGCCGATGAATTTTATCGGCTTGCCTGTCACCGATACTATCGATAGGGCTGCTCCTCCCCTAGCATCTCCATCAAGCTTGGATAATATAATGGATGTTAAACCAACCTTTTCCTCAAAAATCTGAGCGCTCTTTACCGCATCCTGGCCAGTCATAGAGTCTCCTATATAAATCACCTCTGTAGGCTTGAAAACATCCTTTACGATTCGAAGCTCCTCCATAAGCTCATCATCAATGTGAAGCCTACCTGCTGTATCAACTATGATGGGATCAAAAGCACGGTTTGCGGAAAATTTGACAAGTTCTTTAAGGGCTTTGGGTGGAGACAACATCAACTCTTTGGTCATTTCATAGGATGGAAGACTGAGCATTTTAGCTATCATCTTTAATTGGTCCTGAGCAGCCGGTCTCTTCAGATCAAATGAGACAAGTAGAGGATTTTTCTGAAAATTTAAAACCCATTTAGCAAGCTTTCCACAAGTCGTCGTTTTTCCAGAACCTTGAAGTCCGACCACCATAAAAATCGATGGAGGATGGCTCGAAAACTCCAACTTTTTTTCTTCCTGGCCTAAAAGGGATGTCAACTCATCTCTAACAATCTTGATAACCTGTTGAGCAGGGGTCAGACTCATGAGCACTTTTTCATCCAAAGCCCTAATTCTAATTCTTTCCACAAACTCTTTTACTACTTGATAGTTCACGTCAGCCTCTAGAAAAGTCAGCCGAATCATTTTAAGGGCTTCAGCCATATTTTTTTCAGTGATTTTCCCTTCACCGCGGAGAAATTTCATGGTTTTCTGAAGGCGTTTTGATAATTGGTCAAGCATCTTTTTTCCTCTGGACTGGCATTCAATATGTTAAGCGAAAGCCTCAATCAAAGTCAATCATAAAGGAATGGCGTGAGAAATCTGAATGGAAGCGAAGACATTCCCAAATACTCTTTCCATTGGGAAGCAATATCTCTCTCCTTGATTGCGTAAATTTCCGTAAAATAAGGCCAAATCCCAAATGTTAAATATTAAGATATTATCAGCAAGTATGCTTATTTCCGTGACAATTTCTTTGGAAATCAGGCAATCTGGTTAGGAAGCCATCCGGAGGCGAGCGGGCATGGTTCCTCAAAGAGGAGAGCGAGCCGAGGAATAAGTGGATTTTCCTCGCTGGGGAAAATACACGGGCTGACAAATCAGTTTGCCTGACTGTTTCTTTATCACGAAAATAAAGATGCTTACATGTTATCACTAAAACTTGACATTTTTCTGCATTGTGATTAATGTATTACTAATTTTTTGAAAACATCAAGAAGAAGATGGTGATGCTTTCTTATCTCACATAACGAGGAGAACAAAAGTGAATTCAAAGATAGATTATAAAGAGATAAACAAGCTCATCAAATTCATGAAAGATAAAAATCTTTCTCATTTCGAGCTGGAAGTGGAAGGACTCAAGATTAAAATCGGCAGGAGTCCTGGCCCCACTTCTGCCCCAGAACCCGCTCCTTCTTCCCAGCCATCTCCAGAATCTGAGGATGAAGAAAACAGCCTTTCCCCAGAGGATACCTTACAGGAGGGAGAAAACAACCTTCGCTACATCACATCTCCCATGGTGGGGACTTTTTTCCGAGCTCCAGATCCCTCTTCTTCACCATTCGTTGAAATAGGAGACCCAGTCAAGAAAAACCAGATACTCTGCATTATCGAGGCAATGAAATTGATGAATGAAATCGAATCAGAGGTTGACGGCATTATAAAAAAAGTCTACATCGAGAACGGAAAACCTGTCGAATACGGACAAAGACTGTTTGCTATTCAACTCCTTCCCTGACTTCATATGTTTTCAAAAATTCTAATAGCAAATCGCGGGGAGATTGCCCTGCGTATCATCCACTCAGCCAGAGAATTGGGCCTTAAAACTGTAGCTGTCTACTCTGAACCTGATAAAAATTCCCTCCATACCATGCTTGCTGATGAAAAAATCTGCATTGGTCCAGCCAAAACGTCAGAAAGCTATCTCAATATACCCAATATCATGAGTGCGGCTGAAATCACAAAAGCGGATGCCATTCATCCCGGGTATGGATTCCTGGCAGAAAATCCCCGTTTCCCTGAAATCTGTGATACTTCAGGAATAACTTTTATAGGTCCTCCCGCTTCACTCATGAGGCTTATGGGAGATAAAAATAGAGCTCGCCAGGAAATAAAAAAAGTTAAATTACCTATAATTCCCGGAACAGATAAAATTATCGATAGTCTATCTGAAGCAAAAAAAACTGCTCAAGAAATTGGCTACCCTGTTATTCTTAAGGCATCAGCAGGAGGTGGAGGAAAAGGTATGAGAGTTGCACGTTCTGCCACACATCTGGAAGAGCAGTTTTCTATAGCCCAGAATGAAGCCAAATCCGCATTTGGTGATTCATCTTTATATCTAGAGAAGTTTTTCACGAGTGCCCGTCATATTGAGATTCAAGTAATCGGGGATAAAAAGGGAAATATTTTAGCCTTTGGTGAAAGAGAATGTTCCATCCAGAGAAAATATCAAAAACTTCTAGAGGAGACGCCTTCCCCCTTTATAGACGAAAGATTACGAAAGAAAATAATAAAAGCTGTCCAGGAAGCAGCCCATATTATAGGCTATGAGAGCCTGGGGACGTTTGAATTCTTAGTTGATGAGAAAAAGAAATTCTATTTTATGGAAGTAAACGCCCGTGTTCAAGTCGAACATCCGATTACAGAGATGAGTTATGGTATTGACCTTGTTAAAGAGCAAATTAAAATTGCTGCAGGTAATAAACTCTCCTTCTCTCATGATCTAAAACTAAGTGGCCATACTATTGAATGCCGGATAAATGCAGAAGATGCGGTAACTTTTATTCCATCTTCTGGAAAGATTGATTTTTTGGCCCTACCAGGAGGAGAGGGCATCCGGGTAGATTCTGCAGCCTACAGCAACTGGGAAATCCCTCCAGACTATGACTCTCTTGTAGCAAAAATTGTGGTAAAGGCTCCAACACGAACGGAGGCCATAAAAAAAATGATAACTGCCCTGGAAATGACATCAATTGTGGGTATCAAAACAAATATCCCTCTTCACATAAGTATTCTTTCTAATTCGGATTTCATTAAGGGAAATTACGACATCCACTTTATGGAAAAATTCCTGAAGAAAAAAACTAACAATGAGGAAAAAGAAGAAAAGCCAAATAAATTATAACCTCGTATTCGCCGGAATTATCACCAATAACATTCTCATTGATCCCTAAGTAAAGGCGTCCGCTTAAAGGTATACTTATTCTGTTTTCTGTTCCTATAAAAAATTTCTCTCCAATTTCGTGACGAATTTCTTCACCTGTTTCCTCATCGAGCTCAATGGAAATTATCTTAACAACCTTTCCAATAAGAGCCCCTATATTTCTATCTGAAAATGGCTGCTGCATGGTCATGAGAGGATAACCATCAGGACCACAAAAAGCCTTTGGATTGGCTTTTTGTAGGGAAATACCTCCTGTTGCCATAAAATAAATCTCCTGGTTTTCTTTCACTTCAAGCCGTGTATCTGTCCAGTCCATAGAACCAATAACTGCTACTCTAAATATTTCTCCCTCTTTAAAAACAGATTGCTCTTCTTCTTGAAGAAAAGAGTACTCTTTATACTTGACCAGAATCTCTTTTAAATCAGAATTATCAACAGAAAAACAAACTGATAGAAAAAGAAAGAAAAAAAGAGGCAAAACAATCAGTAAACGAACCGGCAGAAGAACAACAGCTCCTTTACTCTTTGATTGAATCATAATCTTTTTTTTATTTCATTTATGTTTTTATTTTATTTATTTCTATTAGTCAAGGGATTCCATCTCCAGGTTTGTTCAAGGTCAAACTTTATAACAAGGAATTTTATCTCTTCCCAATGGTAAAACATGTTCCAAATGTTAAATGTTGAGACACGACTCCTTATTCACTTATTCTGTATTCATCTGTAGGACGTCTACCATCTGATTGTGAATCAAACCATTGGAGGCTAAAATCTCCAAACCAAAAATACTGAAATCTCTATTCTGAAAATCAGAAATCAAGCCACCTGCTTCTTTTACGATTAAAGCTCCTGCAGCCATATCCCAGGGTTTAAGTTTCAACTCCCAGAATCCATCAAACCTACCGCAGGCTACATAACAAAGATCCATTGCTGCTGAGCCACAGCGTCGGACTCCCTGTACTCGTGTTATAAAATTATTAAAGTGTTTAATGTTATTCACATCACTTACTCGAATATCATAAGGAAATCCTGTGGCAACAAGACTTTTATCCAGTTCATCAACAGAAGAAACCTTAATCTCTTCTCCATTAAGAAATGCACTTTCTCCTTTTACAGCTGAGAACATCTCCTCTCTCATAGGATCATAAACTAAACCAAGAACAATCTCCTCTTCCTTTTCCAGAGCTATTGACACACATATCACAGGAAAACTATGGGCATAATTTGTGGTTCCATCAAGAGGATCAATAATCCACCGAAACTCTGCTCCTTTCTTTCGAGCTAAACCTTCCTCAGCTAAAAAACCATGATCAGGAAAACAGGAAAAGAGACGCTGGAAAATCAATCTCTCCGATTGTGTATCAAAGTTAGTTACTAGATCAACAGCCCCTTTATAAAATATTTCTCCAGACTTATCTATATTCTCCTTGAGCATCTGCCCTGCTTCTTGAGCAGCTTCAGTTGCAGCTTCTAAATATTTTTCTATTTTTTTGGTTATCATGAATTATTCAGATTATTTAATATTATCAACTCTCACATTTTCATGCAACTTCTTACCTATCTGACCTCAAATCTGCTTAATTTGGAAACATTTCCAAATCTAGATACCTGAGATTAAAGTTTTGGGAAATAGCGTAAGCGACCATTGAAGATTTAGCCTTCGGATTTTGGCTATCGAGGGAAGTCGACAGAGTCGACCTGCGAGTATGTCTGAGGGTAGCGAGTTACGCAGCAGCCGAGAAGGCCAAAAGGAGAATGGCGTTAAAAATCTGATTGGGAGCCGAGCTGTTTCCCAAAACTTTTCTGAACCACGAATTTGGATATACTTTTGCTTGATTTAAACTTTTTGCCTTTTTCCCCGTAGTATAATATGATAATTTAATTAGAAAGGAAAAATAAATGAATGAAAAAAGGAGCTTCTTTAAGCGAAGAAAAAAACCAATCATCATCTTTGCTGTAATTTTTTTAATTGGCCTTATCATAATTTTCAACCTCCAATCCCAGAGAGAAAAATCCATAAAAGTGACTGTAGAGAAGGTCGAAAAACATGATCTCATTTCGAAAATATCGGCATCTGGAGAGGTCAAACCCAAAAAAAATGTTAATATAAGTGCCCACATCCCGGGAAGAATCGTCAAAATCGGGGTGGAAGAAGGGCAATTAGTCAAGGCAGGTGATTTTCTCCTGAAACTTGACTCAACACAATACGAAGCCAATGCTGACCGCACCCGGGCTCTTATTGATTCTCATAAAGCTAATCTCATAATGGCTAAAGCAGGATTGAAAAGAGATGATAGTTTCTACCAAAGACAAATAAAACTTTATGAGGAAAAGCTTATCTCGGAAGAACAGCTGGAAACTGCCAAAGCACAATATGAGATTTCTAAAGCACAGCAACAGGGTATCACATATCAAATCGACCAGGCTCAAGCCTCTCTTCAAAGCGCTCTGGATGATTTAAGCAAAACCGTTTACTACTCCCCCATTGATGGAATAATTACAAGCCTCCGGGTTGAAGAGGGAGAAATCGCCATGATAGGCACAATGAACAACCCGGGAACCATTCTTATGACCATCGCCGACCTCTCTGTAATGGAAGTGGAAGTTGAAGTAGATGAGACAGATGTCATCGGAGTCAGGATCGCCCAATATGCAGAGGTAAAAGTTGATGCCTTCCCTGACCAAACCATCAAAGGGAAAGTCACCGAAATCGGAAGTTCTGCCCTTCAACAAACCACTTTATCCCAAGAATCTAAGGATTTTAAAGTTATCATTACTCTTGAAAACCCCCCGGAGGACCTGAAACCTGGCCTTTCTGCCTCAGCAGATATCATCACTGCTGAAAAAATTGATGTCCTTGCTGTCCCCATCTCCGCTTTAGTCTTGAGAGAAAAAGAAGGAGAAAAGGAAGAAAAAAACGATGGACAGGAAGAAGGAGTCTATATAGTTAAAGAAAGCCGTGTAAAATTTTATCCTGTTGAAAAGGGAATTATGGGTGAGATGATGATAGAAATCAAATCCGGCCTGGAGGAAGGGCAAGAGATAGTTGTCGGACCATACAGCGCTCTCCGACAACTTAAAGATGATATATTAATAAAAACAGAAGAAAAGGAAGAAGAGGAATAATGGAACACGAAAACAATATTGTTATATCCACAGAAAACCTCTGGAAAGTCTATCAATTGGGGAAACAAGAAGTCAGAGCACTCTGTGAAGCAACATTTAATATATCCCATAACGAATTTGTGGCAATCATGGGTCCGTCCGGTTCTGGAAAATCTACCCTCATGAACATTCTGGGTTGTCTCGATACTCCTACTAAAGGAAAATATATCCTGAGTGGAAAACTGGTCAGCACATTAAGCGACAATGAACTTGCTTACATCCGCAACAGCGAGATCGGTTTTGTCTTTCAGGTCTTTAACCTTCTTGCCCGGGCTACTGCATTCCACAATGTTGAAATTCCCCTCATTTATAAAGGGGCTAGGAAGAAAGAAAGAGAGAAAAAAACTCTAAGAGCCTTAGAAATGGTTGAAATGACAGATAGAAAGGATCACCGTCCTTCCGAGCTCTCGGGGGGCGAAAGGCAGAGAATTGCTATAGCCCGCGCGCTTGTCAACGAACCTTCTCTCCTGCTTGCAGATGAGCCTACAGGCAACCTAGACTCCAAAACAGGGCAAGAAATCCTCAGCCTCTTTCACAAAATACATTCCAAGGGAAATACCATCATTATAGTCACACATGACAGAGATATTGCCGACCAGGCTCAACGGATTATATCTCTCAAAGATGGAAAGATTATTAAGGATGAACGTAAAGGAGCTTAAAAAATGAACTTTATAAACCGTTTACAGGGGATATTCTTCAATCCAAGGGTAACTCTTAAAGCCATTTCAGAAAAACCGGTCTGGGTTGATACAATCATCATTCTCCTCGTCATTCTAACAATTTTTTCCTTCATTGTTGCGCCTTATCTTCAAAAAGACCAACTTCAAGTCCTGAAAAACGATGTTACACGCAAAGATAGGATGGGCGAGGAAGCGTACAACCGACAACTTGAATTTCTGGAGAACCCTCCTCAATGGTATATTTTAGTAATAGGGATTGGGGCACCTCTTATTGCTAATTTTATCGGCTTTTTCCTCCCACCCTTGATACTTCTTGGCATGGGACGAATGTTTTCCACAGACGGGAACTATAAACAAACATTCTCGGTCTACATTCATGCAAGTTTGGTTGATAAAATCTTAGGAAACGCGATACGGCTTGTCCTAATTCTTACAAGAAAATCCGTATTCCAGACAACAACCAGCCTGGCCCTCTTTTTCCCGAGGTTGGACATAACTTCTTCAGCATATAGAGTATTGAGCCAGGTTGACTTTTTTCAGCTCTGGCTTTTTGGAATTCTCGGTTATGGCTTATCTTCTGTATTCAAGATCGAACTCAAAAAAGCTCTCATCATCTCTTACGGTTTTTGGCTTCTCAAAAGCATCCTTTACATAGCCATGAGCTTTTTATCCCCGTCAGGTATGTGAAAAAGCCTGTTTTCCGATTGACACAAAGTAAGTACATTTATAAAGTATCTATATGCAAGAAAGCAGGCTCCGGGGGAATCTTTCTGAGACTTCCTTTGCCCAATTTATTTTCAGTTTCTGGCATAGAGAAAAATCTGGCTTTTTAAAAATCAAAAAAGAAAAAATCGAAAAGATGCTATACCTCCAAAAGTCTAAGATCGCCGTTAATCAAGGCTTATTCAGTAAAAAAAGAATAGGGGAATTAAATTGAAGAGAAAGCAGATTCTGGCTCTTTTAATTTTTATAACTCTTCTTGTGCTGTTTCTTATAATAAAAATTGTTATCTGAAGCTAAAAATCTCATTATTATCCTTGGCCCAACAGGAGTGGGAAAAAGCTCCACTGCCATTAGGCTAGCGAAAAAACTTGGGGGTGAAATCATAAATTGTGATTCTATGCAGGTTTATAAGGGTTTTGATATCGGAACAGATAAAATCCCTCTGGAAAAAAGAGGAGGAATCCCTCATCATCTCCTTGACATCGTTAGCTCTTCAACCCAATTTACAGCCGCAGATTTTGCTCATCTGGCACTAAAAACTGCAAAAAATATTGTAAAAAGAAATAAAATTCCTTTCATTGTTGGAGGAACCGGCTTATACATTAAAGCTCTTCTTAACGGTCTTTTTCCAGAAGGCAAAAGCGATCCCTTGCGCCGCCAGAAACTGGAAAAGGAAGCCAGGGAAAAAGGAATTGAAAGCCTAAGAGCTAGACTTAAAAAAATCGATCCTGTTTATGCTCAAAAAATAGGCAGCAATGACAAGATTAGGATTATTCGCGCGTTAGAAGTTTTTGAGGCAACACAAAAACCTCTCTCTGAGCATTTCTTAAACACTAAATCTTTTGTTAAAGATTTTGATATAATAAAAATTGGGTTAAAATTAGAAAGGCAAGAGCTCTATAAAAGGATTGAAAAAAGAGCGGATAAAATGTACAAAAGGGGAATAATCATAGAAGTGCAAGGTCTTCTACAAAAAGGAGTCAAAAAAAATTCTCCTCCTTTTCGTGCTCTAGGCTATAAACATGCTTTAAAATTCCTAAAAAAAGAAATTTCTCTTGAAGAATCTATTACTTTGACTAAAAGGGATACCCGCCATTACGCAAAAAGACAAATGACCTGGTTCAGGAAAATGAAGGGGATCAATTGGTTTTCTCCAAATGATTTTTCCTCTATTATGAGATATATTAAGAAAAACTTAAAATAAAATGGAAAAATCAATTCTTGTTCATCTTGCTACAAATAAAAAAGAAAAAACTGAAGCAGAAGAATCTATGCAGGAATTAAAAGGATTGGCCCACACAGCCGGCGCTCAAGTCATTGGAGAAACGTACCAGTTCCGGACAAAAATCAGTCCAAAATTTCTCATAGGAAAAGGAAAAGTCTCAGAAATAATCCGTTTAAAAGAAGAAACTCAAGCCAACTTAATTATTTTCGACCACGACCTCCGCCCAATCCAGCAGCAGAGCCTGGAAGACGAGATTCAAACTAAAGTTATAGACCGAACCCAGCTGATACTTGATATATTCGCTCAGCGAGCCAGAAGCAAGGAGGGGAAACTCCAGGTAGAGCTTGCTCAGCTTAATTATCTCCTCCCCCGCCTGCTTGGGAAAGGAGAAGCACTGTCTCGGCTGGGAGGAGGTATCGGCACTCGCGGTCCTGGAGAAAAAAAACTGGAAGAAGACAGGCGGAGAATCCAGGATAGAATTGCCAAGATTAAAAAAGAAATCTTGAAAATTCAAAAAAGACGGGCCAATCAAAGAGAACGCAGAAAAAAAAGTCCTATCCCTGTTGCTTCACTCGTAGGATACACAAATACAGGGAAATCAACCCTGTTTAACTATCTGTCCAAGGAGAAAATATTCACATCTCCCCATCTTTTTGCTACTCTGGATCCAATTCTTCGGCGGGTGAGCTTTTCAGACGGACTGTACTTTTTTTTAAGTGACACAGTAGGATTTATCAAAAAAATCCCAGTTGAGCTGGTAACATCTTTTAGAGCTACTCTAGAAGAACTCAAGGAGGCTGATTGTATCCTCCATGTTATAGATATAAACACACCCAATTATGAAAGCCAGGTTGAAGCAGTAGAGACCACACTCTCAGAAATCGGGGTCCACGACATCCCTGTTATTAAGGTTTTTAATAAAGTTGATCTTTTACCTAACAATAAGGAACTCCTGGCAAAAAACAACCGATCTAACTACCAATTTATTCATATCTCAGCAAAAACAGGAGCAGGCATCCAAAGCCTCAAAGAGCTGCTCAGAGCTACTCTTTTTAAAAACCTGGAAATATTTTACCTGCGTATTCCCGAATCAAAAAGAGAATTGATCCATTCTTTTTCAAAATGGACCGTGATTTTAAAAAAAAGAGAAAATGGAGATTTTTTTGAATTGAAGATTTTGGCTGATCCTAACTCCATTTTAAATTATATGCCTTATATTAAAAGAGGAGAAAAAAATTGGTGAAAAAAACATTAAGTATTATCTTACTCTCAGCTTTGTTTTGGTCATGTGCAAGCCGTCTGGCACCACCCCCATCTCTTTACGTAGGGAACCTCCCCCCTTCCATCATGGCAGAGCTTACTCTTGAGGAAAGGATACTCGCTGAGGAGGCCTGGCAAAATCTGAGACAAGGCAGGGGAGACAAAGCCAAAAAAACAATATCCAAATTAGGAGCTCAAAATTCTGTCTATTACATGGGCTTAGGTTACGTCTCTTATGTTCTGAACGAACTGCAGCCAGCTGAAAACTTCTTCAAAAAAGCCTTGATTAGCTACCCTGACCTCGCTCTTATTCATTCAGGCCTGGCCCAAATTTACCTAAAAACAGGTCGTGACGACCGTGCCTTTGCCGAGTTCAGAGAAATTCTCAAAAAAGATCCAACACACGCTTGGGCTAAGAATCAGTACGAAACTCTTAAAGACAGGAAAACTAAAGAAGCTCTTAAGGAAGGAAAAACAGCACTTGACGAAGGAGACTCGGAAAAAAGCAAGGGAGCTTTCTTAAAAGCTCTTTATTATTCCCCTCAGTCTACAGAATCTCATCTTCTTCTTGCTGAAATCTACAAAAAAGAAAACAAATTTCAAAATGCACTGGTTCATCTTAAAGCTGCAAGTTCAAATGAACCCATGGACAAAAAAATATTAAAAAATTATGCAGAAGCCCTATATCAATCAGCGCAGTATTCCAAAAGCCTTGAAGCCTACGAAAAGCTGCTAAGTCTAGAGCCAAACAATAAAGAGATCAAGAACCTAATCGAGAGCCTAAAAAACAAGTTAGGTATTTTTGAACTTCCCAGCCGATACAATTCCATCCCTTCCTCAGAATCTGTATCTAAAGAAGAAATAGCTGCCCTTCTTGCTGTTAAATTTAAAGGAATCGCAGATGAAATCTCTGGTACACCTCCCATTATTATCGATATATCAACCTCTTGGGCATCAAAATTCATCCTTCAAATGACTTCTATAGGAATTCTGGATATTTATCCCAATCACACTTTTCAGCCGAAGAAAATTGTATCACGCGCTGAAATGGCTGAAATTCTCCTTCGTTTCATTAATTATTTAGAAAAGAAAGGTTTTAAATTTATTCAGCAAATCCCACCCGACAAGATTGAAATCTCAGACGTTTCCTCACATAATTACTATTATCAACCGATTATCCAGATTCTCTCCTACAACATTATGGAGCTTTCTCTGGACAGATCGTTTAATCCAGACATTTCTCTTTCAGGACAGGAAGCTATGAAGCTTATGGACATAATCCTGGCTTTGATAAAATAGGCCTGATTTATAAAATCGTAAAACATACTCATTCGATGAGGAAAAAAGATAAGAATAATATAATTAACCTGCCTAATATTCTCAGCCTCTTAAGAATCCTTCTTATCCCTGTTTTCCTTCTCTTAATGTTTCAACGAAAAACGCTTGGGGCATTTTTAGTTTTTCTAGCAGCTGGCTTTACAGACGTATTGGATGGCTTTACAGCCAGAGTCTGGCATCTAAAAACAAAGCTCGGTGCTTTACTTGATCCTGCTGCAGACAAGCTGCTTATGACCGCATCTTATATCGTCCTGACTGTTCCGGCTCTCAACTCACCAAACGTAATACCTCGCTGGCTTACAATTGTTGTCATAAGCCGAGACTTGCTCATAGTCTCAAGTGTATTTTTCGCTTACAAGTTGAGAGGTCAAAAAAGCTTTCCGCCTTCCATTCTTGGAAAAATTTGCACTGTCCTTCAAGTAACAGTTATCCTGCTTGTTTTATTTTTTAATTCCATCCAAGTCTCTTCGCCGTATCTCAACTGGCTCTATTTATTAACTCTTACATTCACTGTTTTCTCAGTAGCTCATTATTACTACCTTGGCATCAAGATATTCTTCCCTCCCCAGAAGAGATGAATTTTTCATTTCTTATAATAAAACTATAGAAAATAAAGGAAATAAGAGCCTGAGAAAAACCATAACTCAGAGCATTAAAAAGTATTGAAAGACTTGCTTCTTGTCTATGGCGATGATATATTTTTTCAGGAAAGGAGAATTCCCATGAGCCAAATGGAAAAAATTGCAAACAGGATCGATAGTTTCCGTGACGAAATGATCGATAAACAAATCAAACTTTGCTCCCTCCAGGCTATTTCTCCTGCCAGTGGAGGAGAAGGAGAAGAAAAAAAGGCAGAGCTCCTGCTTGATTTTTTAAATAATAATGGATTTAGCAATATTGAAGTTATTAAGGCTCCTGATCTGGATGCCCCTTCGGGTTACCGTCCGAATATTCTCGCCTTATTCAAGGGAAAAAGCTCATCCAAGTCCATATGGGTAATGACACATATGGACATCGTTCCTCCTGGAGAACTGGCACAGTGGAGAGGTGATCCATTTAAAGCATGGATAGAGGAAGGAAAAATTTTTGGACGGGGAGTAGAAGACAACCAGCAGAGCATGGTGGCTTCTCTTTATGCAACAAAGGCATTCTATGAGGAGGGAATTCTTCCTAATTACAATATTGGAATAGCCCTGGTAGCAGATGAAGAGACAGGCAGCGAAAAAGGGATCGATTATGTTCTTAGCCACACGGACGTTTTTCGTAAGGAGGACTTAATCATTGTCCCAGACGCAGGAAACCAAGATGGAACGATGATCGAAGTTGCCGAAAAAAGTATTCTCTGGCTAAAATTTAAGACGTTGGGGAAGCAGGCACACGGTTCTACTCCAGAAAAAGGAACCAACAGCTTCAAAGCCGCCTCTTTTCTGGTCACTGAGTTAAACAAGCTCTACCAGGCTTTCCCAGACAGAGATCAGCTTTTTGATCCTCCGATTTCCACTTTTGAACCAACAAAAAAGGAATCCAATGTCCCGAACATCAATACAATACCTGGAGAAGACATTTTTTACATGGACAGCCGTATCTTACCCAGCTACACGATCGAAGAAATTGAAGAGAAAATAAAAGAAATGACGGAGAAAATTGAAAATGAATTCAAGGTGAAAATAATCTTAGAGGAGGCTCAAAAAGCTCCTGCAGCCCCTCCGACTTCAGCCGATGCGCCCGTGGTTCAAGCCTTAAAAAAGGCGATTAAAGCAGTTTACGGAAAAGAAGGAAAGGCCATTGGCATTGGAGGAGGAACAGTAGCCGCTCTCTTTCGCAGAGTCGGCTTCAGCGCTGCCTGTTGGTCCAAAATCGATGAAACGGCTCACCAGCCTAATGAATACTGTATAATCGATAACATGATTGGAGACGCAAAGGTTTTCGCCCATATCTTTCTCCAAGAATAAACAAAAAATTGAATAAATACATACTGATTCTCACAACAGTTCCCGATGAAAAAACTGGCCAAGAAATTGCTGCCCAATTGGTAAGAGACAGACTAGCTGTTTGTGTGACTATTTCTGCATCTTCTTTATCTTTTTACTGGTGGCAGGGGAAAATTTCGAAAGACAAGGAGCATATTCTCTTCATTAAAACAAAAGCTTCCCTCTTTCCTGAGCTGGAAAAGAAAATTAAGGAGATTCATCCATACGACGTACCAGAAATTATCGCTCTTCCTCTTCTAAAAGGTTCTTCAGAATACTTAAACTGGATAGATAAAGAAACAAAAGACTAAAAATATTTTCCCTGAATTTTTTGGGCGACTTTAATTGTATTGAGATGGATGGATACTGTATCACTCACACTGTGGGCATAGCCTCCTGCAAATAGAATAACAACAGGGATGTGAAGCTTGCGAGCTTCCTCGATCACAATTCTGTCTCTTTCTTTAAGGCTTTCTATCGTTACTCTTAAGCTTCCTAATTGATCCTTCTCATAGGGGTCAGCTCCTGCCAAATAAAACACTAAATCCGGCTGAAACTCCTGATACAGGCGAGGAAAATTCAATCGGAGCTCTTCAAGATATTCTTTATCTCCATCCCCGGACCATAAACCTACATCTAAAGAGCTCGAAGGTTTTTGAGCAGGATAAAGATCCATTTGATGCATGGAAAAAGTGAAAGCATAATCTTTTTTTGAAAAAATAAAGGCAGTCCCATTCCCCTGGTGAAGATCACAGTCAACAACCATGGCTTTTTGAACTTTTCCTTCCTGCTTCACTTTCTCTAAAGAAACAGCCACATCATTTAAAACACAAAAACCTTCCCCGTGGTCAGGAAAGGCATGATGAAATCCTCCTCCGATATGAACTGCCAGCCCATCTTCTAATGCTCTTTCAGCCGCAAGAATGGTTCCCCCTACAAACAGCAAGGCAAACTCAAGAAGCTCAGGAGAATAAGGAAGTTCCAGTGTTAATATCTCAGAATGCGAGAGAGCCCCGGTTTTTAATTTTTTCAAGTATTTTGGTGTATGAACTAAAAAGAGATCTTCCTCCTTAGGAGGTTGAGGAGTAAGAAAATTTTCTCTCTTGGCTCCCATATGTAAAAGTTTTTCATAGACTAACCTGTATTTCTCTACCGGAAAAACATGCTCACCGATATCAACTATCCAATACTTGTCACTGTATACAAACTTAAAAGGGAACCTTTTCTTCCAGAAAAGTTTGGACATATTTATCAGAGGAACCATGCAGTATAATACATATCAAAAAAACCTGTTTTCGTAAACCTGCTGTAGAGCCCAGTGCTATTTAAGAGGCCCTTTCTTTTTTCTCCCTCACCACAATTTGAGCTGCTGCCAGGCGGGCAATAGGTACCTGATAGGCTGAACAGCTCACATAATTGAGGCCGATCTTATGACAGAAAAAAATCGAACGGGGATCCCCCCCATGAACACCACAGATCCCAATTTTTAAATCAGGCTTGACTTTCCGGCCCTTTTCAACAGCCAATTTCATGATTTCACCCACTCCATTTATGTCCACAGTCTCAAATGGATTGTTTTTCCAGATTCCATGAGCCAGATAATAAGCCAGGAAATCAGCACCATCATCACGAGAAAGACCATAAATTGTCTGTGTGAGGTCATTAGTTCCAAAGGAGAAAAACTCAGCCTCAAGGGCAATCTCATCGGCCGTAATCGCGGCTCTGGGAATTTCAATCATGGTTCCCACTGAGTATTCAACTTTAACTTTATGCTTGTCCATGGTCTTCTCAGCAACACGCTGAATTATCCTTTTTTGGTTGGCAAGCTCCTCCCTGGTTCCAACCAGAGGAACCATGATTTCAGGAAAGACTTTTTGTCTTTCCTTTGCCAGCTGGCAAACAGCTTCAAAAATCGCTTCAGCCTGCATTTCAATGATTTCAGGATAAGAAATTCCCAGACGGCATCCTCTGTGACCGAGCATAGGATTAAACTCTGAAAGGGCTTTTACACGCTCCAGCAACTTCTCCAACTCTCGAATTTTTCCCTCCTGCTTGCTCCCTGAGGCTCTCAATTCCGCTATCTCCACCATCAGGTCCTCTCTCCGTGGTAAAAATTCATGCAGAGGGGGATCAAGTGTGCGGATCGTTACAGGATGACCTCTCATCTCCCTAAACAGCCCGTAAAAATCTTTCTTTTGAAAGGGTAAAAGCTTGCTTAATGCTTTTCGTCTCTCTTCCTCTGTTTCAGCAAGAATCATTTCTTTAATAAAAGGAAGTCTATCCTTCTCAAAAAACATGTGTTCGGTTCGCGCCAGACCTACACCTTCCGCTCCAAAAGCAAGGGCTATCCTGGCATCCTCGGGCGTATCTGTGTTGGCTCTAACTTTTAATTTTTTAGTCTGATCAGCCCAGAAGAGCAGTTTTGTAAAATCCTGGTAAATTTTCGACTCTTCGGGCTTCTTCTCTCCCCGGACTACCTGGATAATTTCAGAAGGCTGAGTTGGAATTTGGCCGTGGAAGACTTCTCCAAGGGTACCATCGATTGAGATCCAGTCCCCCTCTTTAACTTTTGTTTTTCCAGCGAGAAAGAACTTTTGTTCCTCTTTTGGCTTTATCTCTCCACATCCCACGACAGAAGGCTTTCCCATCTGCCGCCCCACCACAGCCGCATGGGAAGTCATTCCACCTGTCGCTGTAAGGATGCCTTGAGAAGCGCTCATCCCATGAATATCATCAGGAGATGTCTCTTCCCGGACTAAAATGACTTTTTTACCTTCTTTTTTCCAGGCTACAGCTTCATCAGCACTAAAAACCACTTGCCCTGCTGCGGCACCGGGGGATGCAGCCAATCCTTGAGCAAGGACTGTATGTTTTATTTTTTCTTCGGAATCAAAAACTGGATGGAGAAGCTGGTTTAAAGCCTCTGGCTCTACCATCAGCAGAGCTTCTTCTTTGTCTACCAATCCTTCCTTGACCATATCTACAGCAATCTTAACAGCAGCCATCCCTGTTCTTTTCCCGCTTCTTGTCTGTAGCATATAAAGCTTGTCCTCCTGAATCGTAAACTCAAAATCCTGAACATCACGGTAATGTTTCTCCAACCTGCTGGTAATCTCTTCTAATTCTGTATAAGACGCACTCATCTCTTTTTCCAAAGAGTTAAGGGGAGAAGGGGTTCTAATTCCTGCTACAACATCCTCCCCCTGAGCATTAAAAAGATATTCACCATACAGCTCCTTTTCTCCTGTTGCTGGATTCCTGGTGAATCCAACTCCGGTGGCTGAATTTTTCCCTATATTTCCAAAAACCATCTGCTGGATATTAACCGCAGTGCCCAGGTCATCAGGAATATAATTCAGACGTCGATAAGTCACAGCTCGAGGATTGTTCCAGGATTCAAACACAGCGGATATGGACATAAGCAGCTGTTCTATAACATCCTGGGGGAATTCTTTCCCACTCTCTTTCTTGACGAGGCTTCTATAATCAGAAATAAGCTCTTCCAGATGTTTTTCAGATAGATCAAAATCATGAACAATTTTATTTTCTTTCTTTTTCTTTTTCAGGATCTCTTCAAACTTTTTTTTGGGAATCTCCAGGACAACATCCCCGAACATATGAATCAACCGGCGATAACAATCCAATGCAAATCTTCTGTTTTTGCTCTTTTTGGCCAGAGCTTCAAGAGTTTTGTCATTCAAGCCAAGATTCAAAACAGTATCCATCATTCCTGGCATGGAAAATTTGGCTCCTGAGCGGACAGAAACAAGAAGTGGATTTTCTTCCCCACCGAATTTTTGCTGGGTTACTTCCTCCAATTTTTTCATGTTGATAAGTATTTCTTCTTCAACTTCAAATGGAATTTTATTGCCTAACTTGGCAAAGTTGCTACAAACCTCTGTAGAAACAGTAAAACCCGGAGGAACTGGGACACCAATTCCCGCCATCTCTGCCAGGTTCGCACCCTTCCCTCCAAGGATATCTTTCATATCTTTGTTACCCTCGACATGACCTTTCCCAAAAAAGTACACACTTTTATTAGCCATTTTTTAACTCCTCAACTGATTATCTCAAAAATATACACGCAACATATTGAAAATTCAAGTATTAAGGGGTCAACGTGTACGGGGTCAAACTTCAAAAATTCAAAAAGCTAGGATATTTCTCAATTACAGTCGCTTTTGGAAAAATTCAAGAGAAGTGTCAAATGTTGAGACACGACCCCTTAAACTTAAACGTGTACAGGGTCAAACTTCAAATTTCAGGTTAAGAAAAAACACTCATGTATTTGTTAAGCCCTTCTTTAAAAACATCGATAGCCTGCCTTAAATCTTCCTCTTTAAGCACATATGCTATTCTCACTTCATCTTTACCTTTACCGGGCGAGCAATAAAAGCCCTGGGCTGGTGCTACCATGACTGTTTTTTTATCAAGAAAAAAATCCGTAAGCATCCATTTAACAAAATGCTCCGCATCTTTTATGGGCAGCCTAACAATGATATAAAAAGCTCCTTGAGGTTTATGGATAACGATTCCAGGGATATCTTTTAATCCTTCAAACAAAATGTCTCTGCGCTTTTCATATTCTTCTCTAACAGGCTGGAAATAATCCAAACCCATGCGGTAAGCAGCAAGAGCAGCCTTCTGCTCCACAGAAGGAGGGCAGAGCCTGGCCTGGGCAAATTTGAGAAGAGACTGGTACAACTCTTCATTTCGCGTCACAACAGCACCCACCCGGGCTCCACAGCTGCTAAAACGTTTTGAGATGCTGTCTACAACTATAACTCTATCCTTGACCTCTTCGTATTCCAGGATGCTCTTGTGCGTATTCCCCTCATAGACGAACTCTTTATAGACTTCATCCCCGATCAAAAAGAGATCATGTTCCTCAACTATGGAAATTACCCTCTCCAATTCTTCAGGTGTATAAACCGTTCCAGTGGGATTATTTGGAGAGCAGAGCAGAATCGCCCTTGTCTTTGAAGTTATCCTGGATTCTATCTCTTCCTTTGGAGGAAGGCGAAATCCATCCTCAATACGCAGAGTTAAGGGAACAATTTTTACGTTTGCAAAAGATGCAAAGCCATTGTAATTAGTGTAGAAAGGCTCGGGTATGATAATCTCATCGCCAGGGTCAGCCACAACACAAAAAGAAAAGTGAATAGCCTCTGAGCCGCCTATAGTAATGATCACGTTCTCAGATGTTAGAGGGATGTTGTAAGAAGTAAAATAATCTGCAATGGCCTGTCTTAACTCCAATAATCCCTGGGCAGGCCCATAGCTAAGGACCTTTTCGTCATAGCCACGAATAGCATCCAGAATAGGCTGAGGAGTTGGGATATCAGGCTGTCCAATGTTAATAAAGTAGACATGAATTCCCCGTTCTATAGCTTTATCCGCATAAGGCTTCAATTTCCTTATGGGAGAAGGCTGGATTTCTTGACCCCTTTTGGAAATATCCATTTATTATTCCTCCAGAAATAAATAATTATAATTAAGGGGAGTTTTGATTATTAGCAAAATCGACTAAGGTTGTCAAAGTTTTTATTGCCATCAAGAAGAGATTTTGATATTTTTGTCTCGGTAAATCCGAGCAAATATGATAAAAGACCCCCAAGCACTCATAGTCGACAAAAAAAACTGGAAGGACTATTACCTCTTTTCCCTGGAATCTCCCGGCATTGCCTCTCAAGCCCTGCCCGGCCAGTTTATTATGGTCCGAATTAGCGCTCAACCACAACCTCTTTTAAGGCGTCCTTTCAGCATTCACTCCAAAGAGAAAAAAAATATCGAGATTTTCTTCCAGATAACAGGTCTTGGAACAAGTCTTTTGAGCCAGAAAAGAATTGGCGAATCCCTTGATATTTTAGGGCCATTAGGGAAAGGATTTGTTACAGGTGAAAGCTTTCAGGATAAAGTTATTGTTGCTGTGGGAGGAGGAAGAGGGATTGCCCCTCTTTATTTTCTCTCCCAAGAACTCTGTTCTTCCGGGGCTTCAGTTAAGATCTTTTATGGTGGAAAAAGCCATAAAGACCTTCCCCTTAAGGAGAAATTTGAAAAAGACGGCATTGAGCTGTTCTGTTCTACTGATGACGGTTCCTTTGGATATAAAGGATTTGTCAGTGACTTTTTTAAAGCTGAACTTGAAAAACTTAATCCATCCTGTGTGTTTGCCTGCGGCCCTGAGGAGATGATGAAAAAAATTGCTCAAATCACACAGGAAAAGAACATCCCGGCTGAATTCTCTCTGGAGTCTGTTATGGGCTGTGGATTTGGGGCCTGCTGGGGGTGTGTAAAAAAGATAAAAAAGAATTTTAAAGAAGAATGGACTAAAATCTGTGAAGAAGGCCCTGTTTTTTCCAGGGAAGAGATTATCTGGACAGAAGAGGAAAAATGACAGATCTTTCGGTTGATTTAGGTTTTATCAAACTTAAAAATCCTGTTCTAGCCGCCAGCGGAACTTTTGGCTACGGCCTTGAGTTTTCTCCCTTTATTGACTTGAATAAACTTGGAGGGTTTGTTGTTAAAGGTCTGTACTTTTCTCCACGCCCGGGAAATCTTCCTCCTCGCCTTGTCGAAACTCCAGGCGGGCTCATAAATGCAATCGGCCTTCCTGGAGTAGGTGTGGAGAGATTCTCAGAAGAAATCCTCCCCGAACTCAGAAAATACAACACAGCCATTATCGTTAATGTTTGCGGGGAGAGCAATGAGGAATATGCCTCTGTTGTGGAACGGCTGAACAAAGAAGAAGGTATTTCAGCCTACGAGCTTAATATTTCCTGCCCCAATGTAAAAAAAGATGGCCTCTGCCCTGCCTTAAGCCCCAAGGATACTTTTTCCGTTGTCAGCCTTGTTAAAAAAAGCAGCTCTCGCCCAGTCATAACAAAACTTTCTCCCAATGTTACAGATATTGTAGAAATCGCCCTAAGCGCTCAGGAAGCCGGGACAGATGCCCTATCGTTAGTTAACACCTTCCTGGCTATGGCAGTGGACATAGAGACAAAAAAACCCATACTGGCTAACACTTTTGGCGGACTCAGCGGACCTGCCATCAAACCTTTAGTGCTCAGGATGGTCTATCAGGTAGTAAGTCATGTAAAAATCCCTGTAATAGGCATAGGTGGAATCTCTTCAGGTAAAGACGCACTTGAATATTTAATCACAGGAGCCAAAGCTGTGGAGGTTGGAACGGCAAACTTTATTGACCCAGAAACCACAGTAAAAATTATTGAGGAATTAAAAACATACTGCCAGAAAAAAGGAATAGATAAAATTGAAACCATTATAGGAACACTTAAAGTTTAGGAAAATAGGTACTCGTAAAAAAAGGAAATTAACATGAATAAAAAAGAGGATTTTGCTAAAAGGATTATTATAGCTCTTGATGTCGGAAATAGAGGAGAAGCTCTCTCTCTTATTAATCAGCTTGAGGGAGTTGAAATATTTAAAGTAGGCCTTGAGCTTTTTACTGCTGAAGGGCCTTCCCTGCTTGAAAAAATCAAAGCTCTGGGAAAAAAAGTTTTTCTGGATTTAAAACTCCATGATATTCCTAACACCGTAGCCGAAGCTGTAAAAGTGGGAGTAAGACACGGCGTCCATATGCTTACCCTTCATTCTTCCGGAGGGCGAGAAATGCTGGAAAAGGCTGTTGCTTCCGCAGCAGCTGAAGCAGACAAAGAAGGGGTGGAGAAACCTCTTCTTTTAGCTGTGACTGTATTAACAAGCCTTAAGAGCGATCAACTCCGAGAAATAGGTATGACTGATGATACATTTTTACAGGTTCTCAGGCTGGCAAAGCTAGCCAAGGAAGCTGGAGTGGGCGGTGTAGTATGTTCTCCTCAAGAAATTGAGATAGTAAAAAAAGAAACCGGCAGAGACTTCCTTGTTGTTGCCCCGGGTATTCGGCCTTTATGGGCAGCTGCACATGATCAAAAAAGGATTATGACTCCCTCGCTTGCCATTAAGAAGGGCGCAGATTATCTCGTTATAGGGCGACCGATAACAGAAGCCCCCTCTCCTCAAGAGGCTTTTCTTAAAATCTTGAGTGAACTAGCCGATTCTTGATACTCCCCATACAGCAAAAAGAACTTTTAAAATTATCTCCACACCTACTATCAACACTATTATAAGCAGGCTGCTTGTGATTGAATAGCCAACCACTTTTTTTTGAGGGGTATCCATCAGGGCTGCAGTAATTCCGAGATAGAGGATATAAATTCCATAAAGGCTGAATAATAGCTTCAGGACCCATCCTGCTTGAGGAATTAGATAAAGCAGCCCGCCAATCCAGAAAGGCGTCATACAAAAAATGGCAATTTTTATTGCGTTGACGCGGTTCTGACTAGAGGAGAAAATTGGAGCCAGGGCACAAATTAATCTCCCAGAAATAAAAACAACTAATAAAGAGAACACATAAGTAATCACAGAGAAGAGTAAATCTCTTCCGGCTACAGTCCAGCTCCATCCGGAAAACGGCCTTTTAAACTGGCCATACAAGAGATTTGCCAGAAATCGAGTTACAGGAGGGACAGCAGCAAGAATCAACACATAAGAAGTAAAAAGCTGGGAAACAGAAAGAGGTTCTTCCTTAATCCTAGTCCATTCTTCTCTGGGTCTTAAAAGTATCCCCTGAACCCGAGACAATAAGTTCATCCTCATTCAAGTAACAGTTTGAGAAACTATATAATTTTTGACTCTGTCATAAAGTTGATTGTTTATAAAAAATTGTAATTTTTATTCGAGATTTGGAGGCGCGGGTCGGATTCGAACCGACGAATCAAGGTTTTGCAGACCTCTCCCTTAGCCACTTGGGTACCGCGCCTTTATTTCTATAGACATTAGACCATTAAAGATACTAAGGAGTAATCGATGAGATCGGACCCATGTACTCCCAATTGGCAAGCAGGCGTTTGACAGCTTTACTAAGCCCGCTTTAACTTCTATAAGCAAAATAAATCTCTGGGTTTAAACTACCAAAAAGAAAAAATTCTGTCAATGATTACGGAGTTAGACTTCCTATACTTCAACAACCAGGATATGTCCATATGCCTTAATAATAAACTGAACTATCCGGAAAAAACTAAATGTTGCTTTGACCTTTGAAGTTATAAAACTCTGACACTATTTTTTGATATCTAACACTTACCAGTGGATTTACGCAGAATATTCTTCAATATATAAGTGGCCATTGCAGGATTGGCGGCCAATCTTCTTTTGCAGTATGCTATTGCAAATTTCCATTTCTCTGCAAATGGAACATAAAGGCGAACAAGAAAACCATTCTGAATAAGTTCGTCCTGAAAAGCTTTCCTCGGAACACCCATAAGCATCTGAACCTCATACTTATCCTTCTTCATATTCAGCCTATCGGCAATATTAATTGCTTCATTTATGACTGCTTCATCGTGAGTTGCGATTTCAGGATAATGACCTTCTTTAAATAAGACTTCTATTTGTTGAAGCATCTTCTTTTTCATTTCAGGTTTGTTTTGCAAGGCAACATCTTTTGGTTCTCTGTATATGCCAATACAAATACGGATACGTGCGTCCAAACCTTTTAAGGATTTTATATCATTTTCGGTGCGAAAAAGACGGGATTGTAACACTGTTCCAAAAGTAGGATGAACTTTTTTAATAGCACGGAATATATCCAGGGTCATATCAGTAAAGGAATGATCCTCCATATCCAGAGTCACTTTAATATTATGCTGCTCTGCTCGTTTAACGATTCCCTCAATAACATTCTTGCAGTGTTCTGTACCACGGTGGCTTCCAAGCTGTGTCGGTTTCAGGGAAATAGTTGCATAATCCTGGGGACCCAGTACGTCAATAAGCCTTTTGTATACACTAACAGTGTCCTGGACTTCTTCATCACTTTCCAACTCCTCACCCAGCAGGTCAATTGTGGAGCACACATGTCTGTCTTCCCAAAAATTTCGCGCTGTGTCTATCGCCGCTTCAATACAGTCTCCTGCCACATAAGGTTTGGCAAAAAGCTTAACCATAGGAGTGGGGGCAAGATTGATAATAAATTTTTTCAAACCCATTAAAAACTCCTTCTAAAACAGGAAATCTTCCTTAAGACTTACTCAAAGAGTAAAAAATTAATTCATTTTTCAATAAACTTCAAGAACTGTTTTAATTTTATTCAAAAAATCACTACCAAACCATTATCTATTTTCAAAATTGTGACGTACTTATAATAACATTGTGGCTTATTTATAAAAACGTGGTAAAGATTAGGATAAAGAAAAAATTAACTGTTGGCATAAATTAACTGTGAATAAAAATTAAAGGAACCTATTGAAAAATAAGGGGTAAGTCTGGAGCGGACGATGGGATTTGAACCCACGACCTTCTGCTTGGCAAGCAGACGTTCTACCACTGAACTACGCCCGCTTCAATCTCAGTAAACAAAGCGAAGCTAAAAACTTAAACTATCAAAAAGAAAAAATTCTGTCAATAAAACAACTGCTTTATGGCTTAAGAATTAAAGAAAAAAGAGAAAAGCGACTGCTTCTCTCAAATAGGATTTACAGACTGAGTTTTTTATCCTTTAAATTGAAAAAAAAGATACAAAAAGATCAAAATGTTAAGGTGATGAATTACTAATAATGTACTTGAACTATATCGCCAATTCTCAGAGGTTCCTTTGTGGAGAGTATCTTTACTGTGGATGTTCTTCTCTGAGTATCAATTACAATTAAATTACCTATAACTTCTAGGGAGTTTTCCTTGTCCCTACAAATAATCATTTGTTGCCCGAATTGAATACCATCTTCCTCTCCAAGATCAATGACAGCCCAGTGTCCGCTACTAATCTGTCTATAATCTCTCAGCATATAAATAATCATCCCCCCAACACCTTCTTCCTCTGAAGGAGTAACATCATAGCCGAGATTGACACCCAGAAGACCTCCTTTTTCTTCAAAAGGCACCAAGTAATATCCAACCGTAACTTGCCCGCATGGTTTTTCTAATCTAGCGGATGCCCGATTCTCACCTACTTCGATAACCTGTGCTCTTCCTCTTCTTAAGGCAAGATATCCAAATTTTTCCCCAGTAATAGGATTTCTAATTTTTTGTCCAATCTCAAGTATTAAAAACATTTGACCTGGTTCAAGGCCATCAATTCTTCCTTTATTGATATTGAAAATATCATGCTCTCTCAGGAGATTTCTTTCCTCCATTTTTGCGTCACTAATAATCTTTGTTTCGAGCTCCTTTTCTTCTATAACAAAAAAAGAACAGTAAAGGTCAGACTCAGAGATCAGAGGATAGACGTCCTTATACAATTTTGCTTTTTTTGTTTTCTGGCTCTGATTTTCCCCTTTTTCTGCAGGATTAAGTCCAAATCCCATTCCTAAGAAAAAGAGGAGAAAAATAATAACCGAAGAAATAAAGATTTTCCCGTGTATTCTTGGCATGAATTTTTTCATTATCGCTCCTTTTGACCGGTTTCTTCTTCCAGAAATTTGTATTTATTATATTTAGATGCTTTCAATCTGTCAATATGAATTAAGTGAATTAAGGGGTCGCGTCTCAACATTTGACATAAGTATAAAGTTAGGTCTTTAAAACTTCAAAAATTAGGATATTTTTATGTATTTAAATAAAGAGCTGAGCTACCGGGAAAAAGTAATTATAAAATTACAATTATTGAAGTTTTTGAAGCCAAATCTCGAAGACAGAACAACTTTTTTTATAAGATTTTGTACTTTTCCTTGACATCAATCCTTCTTCTTCATAATATAAAAAAATCTCTTTGAATTGAAGAAATAGCTAAGGAGGTTGGCTGTGAATAAAAAAGAAATTACGTCTAAAATGGCTAAGGATGCAGGCATTCCTGCTCTTCAAGCAGAAAAGGCTTTTAACTCCTTGATAACCGGAATAAAAACTTCTTTAATAAAAGGAAAAAGAGTGACTTTTTCCGGATTTGGCAGTTTTGAAGTTAAAAAAAGAAAAGCACGGAAAGGAAGGAATCCAAAAACTGGAATCCCTATCACCATCCCCAAAAAAAAGAGAATAAAATTCAACCCGAGCAAAAGTCTCAGGGACTCTCTTTAAGGCTTATATATAAAGCCCAATCTTTAACTGATAACAATTTAAAACCAGCGTACTCCCCTCCTATTCTTCATTGGACAAGGAAGATTCATTCCTATAAAATATTCTTCCTGAAGAGAAATTGAATCCAAAAAAGATAAATATCGCACTTCTTTTTGGCGGACGCTCTGCTGAACATGAAATTTCTCTCCTTTCTGCAGCTTCAATCTATAAAAACCTAAATAAGAAAAAATTCGAAATTACTTCTATTTATATCAACAAAAATGGCGACTGGAGAGTTGTTGAATCCCCTCTTATTGCTCCAGCCGACTTGTCTAATGGGCAATTTTCCTCTTTTCTCCCATGGAGCAAGAATGATTCACCACAAGCCATAAATGCCGACATCTATTTCCCTGTGCTTCATGGTCCCTACGGTGAGGACGGAACTATACAGGGACTTCTTGAAATGGCAGGGGTCCCTTTTGTAGGAGCTTCTGTTTTGGATTCTGCTATCGGCATGGACAAAGCCATATCTAAATCAATCCTTAAGGCAAAAAACCTTCCTGTAGTCAAATACCTAATTATCCTGGAGCAGGAATGGGTAAAACAGAGAAAAGCTGTTCTTACAAAAATTAGAGGAGAACTACCCTTCCCTCTTTTTGTAAAACCTGCCTGTTTAGGCTCAAGCGTAGGCATCACTAAAGTCAAAGAGGATAATAAAACTGCTCCAGCTCTGGATAAAGCCTTCCTGTATGACCAAAAAATCATAATTGAAGAAGGAATTAACGGGCGAGAACTGGAATGTTGCGTTTTAGGAAATGAAAATCCCCAGGCTTCACTTCCTGGGGAAATTTTCCCTTATAGAGAATTTTACGACTACAGAGATAAATACATCGATGGAAAGGCTCGTTTTGGAATCCCTGCAGAACTTTCTTCTTCACAGGTCAAAAAAATTCAGCATCTTTCCATAGAGGCTTATAAAGCTCTATGCTGCTCGGGGATGGCGCGAATAGATTTCCTAATGGAAAAGAAAACCGAAAAAATTTTTGTGAGTGAAATCAATACTATTCCTGGTTTTACACAGATCAGTATGTACCCAAAACTCTGGGAAGTCAGCGGACTTCCTTATCCACAGCTGCTTGAGCGGCTTATCGAGTTAGGTTTTGAAAGGCACAAAAAGAGAAAAAAAAGTGAGGAAAATTTTAATCCATGAGGATTCTGGGAGTAGATTTTGGCGATAGAAATATCGGCATTGCAGTGAGCGATGCACTCCTTTTTACTGCTCAAGCCTTGGATAGTTATCGTGTAAGAAGTAAGGAAGAAGACAAAAAATACTTTAAAAAGCTGGTTTCAAAATACAATGTTGGTGAGATTGTTATAGGATTACCATTAAGAATGGATGGAAGTCCGGGGACCAGGGTAGAAAAAACTAAAAAATTTGCCCTCTGGCTTGAAAATACACTCCATCTTCCCATAACCTTTTGGGACGAGCGGCTGACAACCAAACAAGCACTAAAAATTCTCGGTCAACATAAAATCAAGAACAAAAACAAGAAGAAAAAGATACTTAAACACCAAATCTCAGCCACTATTATCCTTTCAAGTTATCTCGAAAGCAAGAGAGAAAAACACAATGCTACGCAAGATTTTTAAAATCGCACTTTTTGTAGGAGCAGTAGCCCCTCTTCTTCTTTCAGCCTGGTTCTCTTTTGAATTTTATCTTCCTCACAGAACATCCCCACAAGAAATATTTTTTTTAGTAGAGCCGGGAAAAAGTGTTCAAAACATTGCCCAAAACCTCAAGGAAAAAGGTATTATAAAAAAAAGATGGCCTTTTCTTTTCGGGTATAAATTTTTCTTCTTTTCCAAAAGCCTAAAAGCAGGAGAGTATGTTTTCCATCTTCCACTCTCCACAAAAAATATCCTGAATCTTCTTACAGAAGGAAAAGTCCATCTTTATTCCTTAACTATACCTGAGGGTTTGACTAGAAAAGAGATTGCTAGCCATCTTGAATCCTTACATTTTGTCGATAAAGAGGATTTCCTGGAAGTGTCCTCCCGGACAAAAATAATCTCCAGTATGGATCTTGGGGCTTCAAATTTAGAAGGATACCTTTTTCCAGAAACCTATCATTTTCCAAAGGGAATTTCCTCAACAAAAATTGTCTCCACTATTGTTTCCCAGTTCAAGTCAGTTTTCACTGATGAATGGAAAAAAAGAGCCAATGAAATAAATATGACTATGCGGGAAGTCGTGATTCTTGCCTCATTGATAGAAAAAGAAACATCCATCACAGAAGAAAAAAAGCTTGTTTCAACCGTATTCCACAATCGCTTGAGGATAGGAATGAAACTCGATTGCGACCCCACCATAATCTATGCTCTAAAAGAGTTGGGAAATTTTAAGGGCCGCCTCTTAAAAAAAGACTTAAAATTTAAGTCTCCCTACAATACTTACCGTATCCGGGGTCTCCCGCCCGGCCCCATCTGCAATCCGGGGCGTAACTCCCTCGAGGCCGCACTCTACCCCACAAAGGAAAAATACATCTATTTTGTTTCCAAGAATGACGGCAGCCACATCTTCAGCCGTACTTTTAAAGAACACCAGAGAGCAGTGATAAAATATCAAAAGCGCTAAAGAGGAATTTAATTTTTTTTAAAAAAATCCAATAAATTGCGGGTTTGCCGCGTCACTCTGGACTCGTTATGACATTTTATTTTATCTCATTATACAAACGGGTTTGATGAATCAAGCCCCTACGATTGAATCAAGGGCAAACAGAAAAACCAACCTCTTACAAAACATGAATATATCAGTAGAAAAAAAGTTGCTATTTTGCTATATTAATATATCACTATGAAAGAAATGATACTTCTTCCTAAAAATATAAAATCTAAATTTATAAGGTTAATTCATTCAACAAACAAGCTGCAAAATAGGAGGAAACATGAAAATTAGAAAACTCATAATTCCAGTGCTACTTATGGGATTTACATTTAGTCTGCTCTTGTCACCTAATCCCGCAACTCCGGAAAAAAAACAAGAGGAAAAAGCTCAGAAGTCAAAAATTGTTATTATTCCCCAGGAAATCAAAACTGTTTTTGAAGAAGGAATGGCAACCCGGCAAGCTCGACCGGACATTCCATTTTCTGTTTTGGAACATTTTTGTTTCCCTGCAGGAGATTACCTCCATACAACCATTATCTTTAAAGCAAAAAATGCAGACATCGGTTTCAAATCTACCTCTCCAGCTTCAAAAAGCCCGGAAAAGAAACAAGAAGAGACACTAACTGCATTTGAAACCGAAGATGCCAAACTGCAAGCAATATTCCCCATTTATCTCCAGTTTACAAAACTTGAAGACAACGAGCCTGGGAGCCTTGTTCGAGAAGCCCGTGTGCTTGTTAATTTACAGGAAGATAGCATCTCCTATAAACCGGATAAAGAAGAGATATATTCAATTGGGGTTCCGCTTCTCCCGGGAAATTACCTAGTATCCATGTGCCTCGCAACTCCAGATTTAAAAAAATTCGGAACTCAGTACTATGAATTTTCTCTTCCTACAGCAGCTTCTGTCACAGAAAGCCTCGAGACAACACCCATCTTTTTTGTCAAGAAAATAGAAAATTTGGATACTCCAGAGAGAGAACCTCTGGCACATAAAGGCTTTTTTACATATTCTATTCTTAAGATCGAACCTAATTTTGAGAAAGTATATTCTTCCGGTGAGTATCTTGAACTTCTGATTTATATCTTTGGTGCCCAGCCCAGCGAGAATAGTAAATTTAATCTCGAAGTAAATTATGAAGTTCTAAAAGGTGAAGAAAAAGTTATCCTCTTTGCTCCGGGTATTTATGATTCACCTCTTATTAACCAGCCCCTACCGTTGGAAAAAACAGTTCTGGTAAAATCAGGAACAACCGAGACAAAAGAGAAACGAAACATAGAACCCGGGAAATATACACTCTCTATGACAATCACGGATAAGATTTCAGGAAAATCGGTCAGCAAGAGTATAAATTTTGAAGTGAAATAAAAGACTTTTTGTACTTATTCTTTAATCCACAGGAAGTTAGCAAACTTTTTAGTGGAAGTCTTTATATAAGGTCTATACTTGGTCTAACCGAGGCCTTTTTCAATTTCTTCAATAAGCCTTTTTACTTCTTCCTGCTCGGAATTCAGACTTAAAGAAGATTTAAAAACTCCCAAAGCCTTCTCTTTCTCTCCAACCCTGTAATAGCACAAACCAAGAGAGTTTAAAAGCCTGGTATCGCTGTTATAGATTTTGTTCCCTTCCACTAGGCTATTTATAGCTTCCGGATACTGTCCCATTCCCATATATGCTCTTCCCTTAGTCAGGTAATAATCAAATTTCAGGTTTAAGTCCTCTTTAATATTCTCGATCAATTCTAAGCTTCTGTCGTACTTCCTAATCTGGAACATAAAATTCGCATACTCAATCAGACCTTTTTTATAATCAGGATTCAGGTTATATGCTTTCTCATAGTTCGCTTCAGCCATCTCATAATCCTTCACCTTACCATGCTGATGGGCGAGCATATAATAAAACAAAAAGTTGTTGGAAAAGGGTAAAATCTTAGCTCTTGCAATAGGATGAGGAACCGCCTTTTCTGCAGATACAATAAAAGTCGTTTTTTTCTCATCGACCGTTTCCCCGTTCTGGCCAATTAAAACCATATTTATTTCATAATAATCTGGAGAGAACTCTTTGGCCGGAATTGAGTGAGGTATACTTAGAATTGTATGGTAGGGATAATTTTTCAAATCCAATGTAAAAGATTTTTGCACAGGGCTCTCGGATCTCAGAGTTTTTACGAATATTTTCACCTTTCCTTCATTCCATAAATCCCTTGTGACATTCACAATATTAAAAAAGAATGAGATATCATCCAGATTAGAGTAAGTGTTTTTAGGATCTACAACCAATTTTTTATTGACTGCCTTAAAAGGAAGATGCACGCTACTCTGATAATCCTGAAATTTATAACCCAAAAAAGGACCAATAATTTGTGGTGTCTCCGCTTTTCCCTGAACAGAAATATTTTTCTCTAATATACAAAATTCTTTACCTACGGAATTCTGAAGGAGAATAGTCACTTGATACTCCCCATCAACCACTGGAAAGGAATCTTCGATAGATATCCCGTTAGCTCTAACCTTATCCAGATCTGCAGGAGCAAAATAAAGTGGAAACTCTCTTGTGTATTGAAAAATAATATCGTCCATAAACTTTAAACTCACGTTCAGGGTAAAATTGCAGAAATACTTGTCATCTGGCTCATAATAATCGATAGAAATAGTTTTTGGAGCCAAAGAGAAATGCAAAAAATTTATCCCTAAAACAGGGTCTGGAAACAAGGCTGTGTATACTTCACTTTCAACTAAATTCGTCATATACTCTGTGCTGACGATCCCTTTATAACTCAGAAAATGGGTGGCGTAACTGGGGTTGATATCCTTTTTTGGCGATTCTATTATATCAGCAATCAAAATTGCATTTCTTGGTGATGGTGTATAATTATAGGGAATTTCACCCGGAATTAATGATAGAGACACATGGGCTAAAGTCGGGGCAAGTTCCATAAGTCTATCAAACATGCCTTCATAATTTTCCATAGCAAAACCCTTGGCATGAACCATCAAGGCAGTTGGACTATCGGAAACTGGATCGTACAACTTGAACTCTCCAACCCCGCCTCTTTGGAAAAAAACGAGCACAAAATGTGAAGGAAGTCCCTTTTCTGGATCCCCATAATAAGACCACACTTCAGTGGGATATACACCAAGAGTGCCGTAAAACCTTTCTTTACTTACCGGAGGTCCAAGAACGATATAGAACCTTCCCATATCCGTCATCCATCCCTCACGGGGGGTTCCACGTTTGAAAAACTTACTTACGTAATTAAACCGCTTGATGTGTTCTTCTTTGTATTCATTTCTTGGGGTACCAGACGTAGGATCTCTCTGTTTCCAGAAAGCATCGATAAAAATATCTCGCTCTCTATCCGTCGTCAGCTGCATAAAAGGCTCTTTTTCCTTAGCAAGCATGATATAACGGGTCAGTTTCAGGAAATCTCTGTGCTTTTGAGGAAGGTCTTTTTCCTTAATTTTTTTTACTTTCTCTCCAGAAAAAAGCATCGAAGTGAAAATTAACAAAAAAAGTAAAATCGTTGATTTTTTTATCTTCATTTTATTTTTCTCTTTTAATAATTAAAACTTCAATTTATAAAAATTGTTTCATCAGAATAAAAACTCTTTTTAAAACCTCCTTCATAGGCGATGAAAGAGTTAAGTTTAGACTTTTATTTCAAGTATTTTTCTTATCTTGCCCAGACCTCCTTCAATGATAATAATGACATCAAAATAAAATTTCCCTGGATTTAAATTATAGGGAAAAGTGAAGATTATATCATCTAACTCCAGAACCTCGTCCTCCGGTTCTGCAAAGGATTTGGCTTCTTTGAACTTAACTTTCTTTAAATCTTTCTTTTCGTAGATGTAGAATTCAAACTCAAAATCAGCTTTGAGCAATCCGTCTTCTTCCTTAAACATTATAGACTTAACAGGAATGGAAACAACAATTTCCTTCTTTTTATTATCGAACTTAACATCAAAATTCACAAATTTCTTTGTAAAACCTTCTTTATCAGAAGTAATCCCTAATTTGGCCCGGTCAATCGCATCGGTAAGGCTTCCGACCAATCCACCTCCCATTTCATATGGGGAGGGATCAAAGGTAAAATGGCCAGTCCCGTTTCTGTCTACAAACTTTATGCCGAGCTGGTACCTATAATAATACCATATCAGAAGAGATCCTCTAATTCTCTCTCCCTTAAAATCACGTTCATTATGGGTAAAGAACTCCTCGAATTTGTCCGGTGGACCCAGATAAATGTATATTCTTCCCCTGTCTGTTTTCCATCCGGGTAAACCCTCTTTAAAACGCTTGTTGGCGTATTCTATTCTTCTGAAAAACTCATCTTTGAATATATTCTCATCCGTATGCGGATCCGGGTCCCTTTTTGCCCAGAAATCTTCAATAAACTCCTCTCTGGATTCCTTGTCCGGGAGATAACGAAAAATAGCTTTTTCGTGTTTGGTCATGATGAGCTGGGCAATCTCGTAAAAATCACGACTCTCCGGGTCGAGGGCTATTTTTCCTGGCCCGCCGCAGCTAAGTCCCCCCAGGATAAGAAAGGAGAAAAAAAACCCCATCAGATAATTTATAATTTTTCTTTGCATTTTTGAATCAAGACCTCCAGTTTGCTTTTCTCAGAGAGAGAAAGGAAACGGTAGTAATTTTCTTTATATCTTTTGAACACATCAAGTGCTCTCTCTTTATAGCCTTTCCCCAAATAGGCCAAGCCTAAATTATAAATAGCATTGCTAAAATCAGGCTGTAACTCCACTGCCTTCTCCAAGCAGTAAATCGCCCCATCTAAATTGCCAACCTGAAGGTAAGCACCACCCAATCCATTATAAGCCGTGGCATAATCAGGATCGAGTTCAATAGCCTTTTTAAAATTTTGGATGGATTCTCTGTAACTTTGTGAATTTTTTGTTTTAAGAAAAAGAAAAAGATAAACAGTGCCTAGATTATTAAAAACAACTGAGTATTCATTATCTAAGGAGAGAGCCATTTTATAGGCTTCCAAAGCCTTCTCAAAATCCCCTTTGCTCATATAAGCAACTCCTAAATAATTCCATATCTCAGGATCATATTCCATTTGACGAAAACTCTTTGTATTAAGAGCTTCAATTACTTTATCATACTGGCCTGCGTTTATAAGATAATTGATATAAGTTAAAAAAACTTCGTAACTTGAAGGAAGATGTTCCAGCCCAAGCTCTAGAACTTCAAGAGCCTCCTTCAATTTCCCCTGTTCTTTGTATAGAGTGGCAAGATTGGAATAGGCTTTATCAATATCTTTCCTCTCCATAATGACTTCCTTAAGAAGCTCAAATCCCTTATTGACATTGCCCTTTTTATAAAGATCCATTGCCTTAGTAACTTTATAGTGAAAGGGAAGAAGAATTTTTATATCATCCTGGAGCCCAAAACTTTTCTCTTTTAAAATTTGAGGGCTTGAAATATAGCCCAGGCTTCTTAATTTTGCTACAGATTCTCTGTCAATTTTTGACATTTTTTCTTCATCTTCCTCAGGAATGGATAAATTTTTAACAATTTGAGCAAGCTTCTTCTGGTATTTCTCTAATTTGTTCGTCTCAGCCAGATTCTTAAGTTCGTCAAAATCCTTTTCTAAATCATAAAGTTCCGGAATAGGTGTATCTATAAACTTGTCACGGCCGTATATATAACCTTTTAAAGGAGCCCATCCTCTGCTGTAGTATGGATACATCGATTCAAAATAGATAGGTCTTCTCGGCAGTTTTTTTCCTCTTATGGCAGGAAGAAGTGAAACCCCCTGGAGAAAAGAAGGTTTTTCTAAAGCCAGAACATCACAAACTGTAGGAAAAATATCAATGTGACCAACCTGCTGATGAACTCTCCCGGGTTTAATACCGGGAATAGATACAATCATTGGAACCCAGATTGCACTGTTATATGCAAAATAGCCATGAGTTTGTTCTCCATGCTGACCCAATGACTCACCATGGTCTCCGGAAAAGATAATCAAAGTCTTATCGAAAAAATCATTTTCTCTCATATAACCAAAAAGCTTCCCCATAACAAAATCAATATAAGCAACTTCTCCGTTATAAGGATTTCCACTATATTGAGTCTTAAAAGGTTCTGGAGGCTCATAGGGATAGTGCGGGTCAAAACAATGAATCCAGAGAAACCATGGCTCTTTCTGGCTCTTTAGCCAGTTTAGAGCATTATCCACAACCTTTCCAGCGTTTCTTTCTACGTACGTAAGTTTTTGAGAATGCTGATTTCCATATTCATCATCGTAAATATTAAATTCCTGGGTGAGTCCAAACCTTGAATCAAGGGGATAAGCACCAACAAAAGCTCCGGTGGAATACCCACTGTTCCTTAAATGCTCAGCTAAGGTTAAAAACTTTTCTTTTACAATAAAAGTAGAGTTATCGTGAACACCATGATAGATGGGAAGTGTTCCTAAAAGGATGTTTGTATGCGAAGGCAAAGTTGTGGAAGTGTGGGCAAAAGTTTTTGTAAATAAAATCCCTTTCTCGGCCAGGCTGTCGATATTTGGTGTTTTAAGGTATTTGCGGCTGTAACAGCTTAACCTGTCAGCTCTTAAGGTGTCTATGGTAATAAGGAGAACATTATATCCGGCTTTATCTTTATTTTTTTTAGAGAACAGAGGAGAAATCGTTAACAAAATACAAAGAAAAATACAGAAAAAAAGAAGAAAAAGAAATCTTTGGTTTTTCTGCATTTCAACTTTTTTTTATTTGATTTGCTTTTTAAGAAATTCGATAAAGTTATTCACCTGGATTGCTCTGCCAGAATCCGAATCATACTTTAAATAATTTTCAAAGACACTTATAGAATCTTCATAGTTTTGCAGTGTCAAATAAGTAAGGCCAAGCTGGTAAATGGCATCAAGAAAATCCTCCTTGAGCTCCACTGCCTTTTTGTAATACTTTAAAGCCTCCTGATATTTGGACAAGTTTGTAAAGTTTGTCCCGATATTATATAAAACCGTCGGATTATCGATTTTTTCAAACTCTATTTTTTTGTACCATTCAAGAGCTTTCTCATTTTCATTCCGGTTGACATAGCAGTTTCCGATCAACAGTATGATGTCATCGCTGTCAGGTTTTTTCTCTAAAACCTTACTGTAATATTCTTCAGCTTTTTCATATTTCTCCATCTTAAAATAGGAATTTCCAATATTCTTATAAATTAGGTAGGCATCAGGATGTTCTTCAATAATTTTTTCATAGACAACAATAGCCTCTTGGAATTTACCTTCATCAAAAAGACTGTTTCCCTGGTTGAGGCTTTCTTTTAGCTCATCAGTTAAGAGTAATCCTTCAGCCTTTTTCAAATTAACATTTACTTCAGGATTTCTTTGAAATTCACTAACCTGAATTTTTATCTTATATGGCATGTATTCAAGCAACTCAAAGTCAACATCCCAGGCTCCGCTTCTCATCCATGATGCTGTCCACTTCCCTTCCGCATCTGTAAAAACTTCAAAGCCTGCCTGGTGTTGTGCGTGGATAAGCTTAACCTTAACTCCCTCTAAAGGATTGTTATTCTCATCAAAAACATAACCATTTACTCTTCCTTTTCCTTTCCAGACTTGAGAAAAAACAAGGCTCCCGGTTAAAAGAACAAAGGCTAAAAAAAATAATGTCTTTTTCATCCCAAACCTCCAAAACGTTTTCTCACCATGTTAACGTGAAAAACAGAAACCGTCGAGAAATCCAAGCTTCTATTCTCTGGGCAAAGAGTTCTTACCTCTTTCTCTATAATTCCCGGCAATAGCCGGCACATCAATTCTATCATTTCAAAGCCAAAAAAAAAAGCCCCTTCCGCCAAAGCGGAAGGGGCTTTGAGTTTCTACAGTAGTAAACCGCTTAGAACTGGAATCTCACTCCAAGTCTCAATACTCTCGGGTTCAGGACTTCATTAAGGGTATAGGATTCATCGTAGCCAACAAAGTAGTTTCTTGCATCACCAGCGCCATAGTAATAGTACTCACCCCAATCTTTCATGTACATTCTGTTCACGAGTTTGCTGTTAAAGACGTTAAAGAGGTCTGCCATTATGTAAATTCTGCCCGTGTCACCGCATTTTATCATCTTCTCAAGGCGAAAATCAAATCTCCAGAATGTATTCAGCCGATCCTCACCAAAAGGTTGCAGGTAAAGCCATTCTCCTCTGTCTCTTGTGTTTACGGTGTTGTAATCGTAAAAGTATAATCTCTCTCGGATGACCCAGCCTTCTCTAGCCATAAATGTGAAAGAAACGTTAAAGTCATAGGGAAGCTGATAAAGTCCGGAAGCCTTAACAAGCCACCTGGAGTAGACATACTGGTTGATCTTTCCGCTTGCTCCGCCCATATAAACCGCATAACTTTTTCCATCAAGAGCCCAGAGATTGCTGTTGCTCCAATAACCCTTGGTGCCGTAATGGACTTCCTGATGCTGCCAGGTAAAATTCGCATTCAACATCCACTTGTTGGACAGCCTCTTTGTAAAGATGAGATCAACACCATAATAAATGTTGTAGAGATCATTATCAGGATATCTCATCACAGTACTGTAGCTCGAACTGTAAGCAGGATTAAAAGTAAAGCCTCCATCAGTGTAAGTGTTTTTTAAGCCTTGATATGTGTGGTCAGGGGCTTCTCCCAGATCGCCATCCCATGCAAAACCAGGCACATCATTTGCTATCTTCCAAGCCTCTACATCACTGGAGATGTTATCAACAGGAACAGTGAGATCTTCGTACCAATCCTGAGTTATGTAGCCATAAGCAGTACCAGTAGCACTGTCAACATAATACTTATTAGACCGTCTGTTCATGTCATATTTTCTGTATGTGGCACTTACGGCAACTGCAAAGTCAGTCATGATCTCTCTCTCCAGAGTTAGCATAGCCTCCAAGGTTCTTCTGGAACCGGCATTCGCATCAATAGTCTGATAGGGATCCGTTAACGTTCCGGGAGAGGTAAAGTCATAGCCTCCATAAAAAGAGCCAAATGCGTCCGTCAACTGAGCTGTGGTTGGTGCAACATAGGTGTTCGCAGGGAAAAGCCGAACTGGCGTATAGGTACCATCAGATACTGAGTTCCAGTAAAGCTCATCGAGCTGAACAACTCCGTCTGCGGCTCTACCGCCTACGTCATCCCACCACCAGAAATCCAGCCATCCGCTTGCTCCACCAGGCATCCATCGCCAGGCTTCACCAGTTCCCATAAAATCGCCGTATGAGGCAAAGGACAGTTTAACAATTGTTTTCCCGTCGCCTGAGGCATCCCATGTTAATCCTACTCTTGGAGAGAAAACTCTCCAGGAATAATCAGCTCCATCAATATCTGTTGCAGTAACTTCGGGAATAACAGCACCAGGAAGCATATCACTCAGTGCAGTCTTTACTGTCGGATCGGCAATGTCCCAGGCTGGATTGTCGGTTACAGCGAGTCTCGTGACAGGATTAACTCTTGGTTTCTGAATGTCATACCTGGCACCAAGAATCAGATTAAATCTGCCAAAAGTGATCGTATCACTGAAATAGGCAGCAAGAGCGCCGATTCCCATATCAGTGTAACCTCCTCTCCAGTACTCGATCCGATAAAAATCATCGTTTGCCGGTACGTCTCGAGCGCCGTCAGCGGGCCCAATATGATCCATTGTCGCGGTATTGTAGTTCCAGTAGACCCTCATATTTCCTGCATACACAGATTCACTATACTGGTTTCTGTCTGCGTACTCGACTCCTAATTTAATATCGTGACTGGCTCCTAACAGATTGTCATTGAAGTACTGAAGGAGGAAGTTGTACTGATTGACTGGCCTTTCCACATAATAGCGCCACTCTCCAACCACTCCAGTTGGACCTTCCCATATTCTATTGGTTCTGTCGTAAAATGGAGTGTGCTCAAAATCCCGGTCATCCATAGGAGTCAAATTGAAGCCTGCATCGGAAAATCCATATTTCAGAGAGATAAAAAGATTATCTCCGAACATATGCTCATCCTGGAATTTAAAAATGGGGCTGCCAAAATGATATCTTCCGCCCTGATAGTATCCACCAGGTAATGCGGCACTTGAGGACCTTCCCCATTTATTCTTTCCACCAACATGCATGAAGGCTTCAAACCTGTTCTCAGGAATAATCTGAACGTTGAGTTTGGCTGCATAGTTCACAAGAAGTGTGTCATCAGACCTCTGGTACACTGTTGTGGTCTTAATATCCTGCGCACCAAAGGATCCCCATAACCAGGCCTTGTCCTGAACAATAGGACCTCCAAGGTTGAATCCGTAATCCTTGTTGTTATTGATCAAGTTGAGTCCTCGGAAGGTCGGTTCATAGAGTTCGTGGTTTGGATCTGTTTGAACAGCTTCTACAAAATCCGCATTCGTTGCCTGGAATTTGGAGTCGACCATGTAGAATCTTCCACCAAGTGTAACCCTGTTTCCACCTCTATGGGTGATCATGTTGATGGCAACACCGCCTGTCTGAACGGTAACATCCGCACCACCGATAACGACCTGCATCTCTTCAAAAGCGTCAAAGTCATAATAACTGGGTGACGCACCGATTGCTGCAGGGTCAGTGATAACGAGTCCGTCCATTGCCCAGACACCTTGTTGAGTGTTTGTTGAACCTCTTGCTACATAGCTTGACTGCTGTCCGGATTCCACTCCTCCGACATTCTCTCTGTCAAGGATAATCGAAGGGGCCATCTGAAGGATAACCCACGGGTCCCTTGCTGTCGGAAGTGACTGCAGGATCTCCTGGGTAACATTGATTCCAACCGAGGTCTTTTTTGTATCCACAACAGGTGAAATGGCCGTAACAGTAACTTCTTCCTCGATCGCTCCCATTGCCATGCTGATATTTAACTCAATGTTACCACCAACAACAACAATAACTCCTTCTCTGATCTCTGTGTTAAAACCTCCCAGTTCCGCTCTGACGACATAGTCTCTTGCAGGCGGGAGAGAAAGGAATCTGTAAATTCCTTCCGCAGAGGTTACAGAGGTTAAAGGAGCTGTGTTCTGACCTGTTAAGGTTACTGTAGCACCAGGAAGAGAATTGCCGTCTTCGTCAGTGATTTTTCCGTAGATGTTTCCGGTTCTCATCTGTGCGAATAATGAGGTGGCGAGCAGTAGCACAAATAAAATACTTAATGTTTTACGCAATGTTAATCTCCTTTTTACCCCCTTTTTTAGGGGGAAAAGTTTTTTTCAATACCCTGGAGTGAAAACTTTCACTCCAACCATTCCCTTAATTTTTTTTAACCTGTCCTATTTCACCTCCTGTAAGTATAATTTATAGAATTATATAAAATTCTACACAATTCTATTTATCTTTTTATATGCAATATCCATACCAAATTCAATTTTTTGTTATTTATAGCTATATCAACAACTTAGTTACGTACTTTGAGATATAAATTCTTCCCTTAGTCCAAAATATTGGATTTCTATCCAAAAAATTGGAATCCCGGGAAAAAGGGAAAAAGGGGTCGCGTCTCAACATTTGACATTTCCTTCAGGATTTGGCTTTTGTTTGTGATTTGTTTGGCTTTATCTTTTAGAAATTTAAACAATTAAAAAGAGAGAACGGTTTTTTCCCGATGGTTGGGCTTGGCCCTAACGTGTGATAAGGCATGACCAAAAATGCAACCCCTTTTTACTTGAATTGTTTTTCTTTATTTCTTAAACTTTAATCTAACTACAATGAAGTATGTAGCTGACCTCCATATACATTCCAAGTTTTCCAGAGCCACTTCCCGGGAAATGGTCCTCGACACCCTGGCCTACTGGGCCAAAATAAAGGGAATACAGCTCCTTGCAACTAGCGACTTCACCCATCCAGAATGGCTCTTTCTACTCAAACAGAAACTCGAATCCACAGGAAACGGCTTCTTCAGACTGAAAAATATTATCCCTTCGGATAACGAATACCTGAAATCTCTTCCTCCCTCCCCTGAGGATATCTCCTTTATCCTCTCAACAGAGATCAGCTTTATTTATTCAAAAAAAGGAAAAGTAAGAAAAATTCACATTCTCCTTCTCGCTCCAGGTTTTGAGTCTGTGGATAAAATCAACCAGAAGCTTTCCGGGCTGGGCAACCTTCGCTCTGACGGCCGTCTTATTCTTGGAATGGATGCTAAAGTTTTTGTCAAAATAATCGCTGATCTTTGTCCGAACTGCGTGGTCATCCCTTCCCACATCTGGACGCCATGGTTTTCTCTTTTTGGAGCTAACTCTGGTTTTGATTCCATAGAGGAGTGTTTTGAAGAGATGACTCCTTTTATTTTTGCACTGGAAACGGGCCTTTCCTCCGATCCGCCCATGAACTGGAGTCTCTCCTGTCTCGACAAGTACACCTTAGTCTCAAATTCTGATGCACACTCTCCCTCCAAGATTGGAAGAGAAGCCAATGTTTTTGATACAGAATTCAGTTATGACGGTCTTATTGAAGCTATTAAAAGTAAAAATCCCGATAAGTTTCTCCATACAATTGAATTTTTTCCAGAAGAAGGAAAATATCACTACGATGGTCACCGCAAATGCGGCATCCTATTCTCCCCCAGGGAAAGCGCACAGCATAATAATATCTGCCCTGAATGCGGGAAAAAACTCACCATTGGAGTACTGCACAGGGTAGAAGAACTCTCTGACCGTGAGCAGGGAAACTTCCCTCCTCTTAAAATCCCATACAAAAATCTTATCCCTTTAAACGAGATTATTGCTCAGGCTATAAACAAAACGGCCGAGTGTAAAAGTGTCCGGGACATCTATTTTCGCTTTATCCACGAATTCGAAAACGAACATAAGATCCTGACAGAAGTGGCATTAACAGAATTGATGCGGCTCACTCCAGAAAGAATTGGTCTAAGTTTGGAGCGGATGAGAAAAGGAGATGTAAAAATAGTACCCGGACATGACGGAATCTTTGGAAAAATATTCCTCTTTGAAAATGAAACTTTTAAGGAAGAAGCTCAAAGCCAGCTCAAGCTTTTTTAAACGACTGCCTCCAAAAGGATGCTATAATACAAATTGATTATTCTGGATTATTCATAAACGGCAGTTTTTATGAATACCCTGATAAAAATCGAGTATTCACGAATAGCGTCGGCAGTCTTTATGAATACCCTGATTAAATAAATATGGTTCATCTCCCAATTAGTTGAAAATCATGACGGAGTAAGAAGGCAAGTTGTCATTCCTGCGGAAGCAGGAATCCAGAAGAATAAAAAAAATATTTTATAATAGGCTGGATTCCTGCTTCCGCAGGAATGACGAAAGGATAGGAAAGACTTTTCATCAACTAAATGGGAGAAGAGCCATAAATTGATGCTTCTTAAAAATATTTTAAATATTGAGATTCAATCCCAAAAAATTGAGACACAACTTTAAAAACCCAGAAGGGATAATTCAAGCCATGTCAGATTGCCTTAAAAAAAACATGTTTTTGTTAAGACTTAACTTAATGTGTATTGCAGCTGTTTCTCTCATTTTAATCTTTTTCTCTCTATCCTGTGTATCAAATCAGGAGACCGAACCTTTATCCACAACCACGCCAGAGCTTAACGTACTCACCTCATCAGAAAAAGCAGAGGGCTGGATACTTCTTTTTGACGGTGAAACCTTCACCGGATGGCAAGGCCTTGGAAGGGACGGAATCCCTGATGGCCCCTGGGTCATAGAAGATGGCGCAATCAAAAAGGTGCCCAGCGGGGAAGTGCCGTTGCAAAAAGACGGGCAACCTCTTCAGGGAGGAGACATCATGACTGCCAGGTCATTTGAGAACTTCGAACTCTATCTGGAATGGAAAATTTGCCCTGCCGGAAACAGTGGCATCAAGTATAATGTTTCAGAGGAGATGTCTACATCCTATCCACCCAAGTATGCAGCGCTTGGATTTGAATACCAGATACTTGATGATGACAGGCATCCCGATGCACAGAAAGGCGACAACAGAACGGCTGCCGCACTCTATGACCTAATTGCGCCTGAGGGAAAAACACTTAAACCTGTAGGCAAATTTAACACAGCACGAATCATTTTCCGTGGAAACCATGGAGAACACTGGCTCAACGGAGTAAAAGTACTGGAATACGACCTGGAAACGCCTCAAATGGACGTTTTACTCGCCGCAAGTAAATACCGCAATATTCAGGGCTTTGCAGATAAACGAAAAGGCCACATAATTCTACAGGACCATACTGATGCGGCCTGGTTTCGCAACATCAAGATCCGTGAAATAAAGCTTTTTTAAAGCTTATTCTCACTGTACACAGGGCATGCTAAAATAAAGGTCCTGTGGCCATTAAAAAAGGAAGGCAAAAATGACGAAAAAAAAGATAACCCGCCGTAATTTCATCAAGACTGTTTCTACAGGGGCAGCCGGGCTCGCGTTTGGTTTGCCTGCCGCAAGTTACAGTCGAATCCTCGGGTCCAATGACCGCGTAAGGGTCGGAATCGTCGGCTTTTCAGACCGGGCACGGCATGCACTTATTCCGGCTATGCTGAATTATACTCAGGAGCTCAATTTTGAGATTGTGGCTGTTTCAGATATCTGGAACCGCCGACGTAGGGAGGGAGTGGAATTTATTCAGGAAAAAACAGGAAGGAAAATTGTTGCTAAACGTAACAATGAGGAACTTTATGGCTCTGGAAAAGTAGATGCTGTGATCATAAGCACAGCGGATTTCCAGCATGCCCTGCACTGCATCCAGGCTGTCGAGGCAGGCTGTGATGCTTATGTAGAAAAGCCGTTTGCAAACACAGGGGAAGATGCGCGCGCTTCGCTCAAAGCTGTTCAGAAGTCTAACAGGATTGTTCAGATAGGCACTCAACGCAGGAGCGCAACCAATTACATTCAGGCTGATAAATTTATCCGCTCAGGACGATTTGGAGATATTGTAGCAGTGGATATGACATGGAACGTAAACCAGCCTGGCCGGTGGCGACGCCCTCACCTGGTAGCTGCTCTTCAAGAGAAAGATGTTGACTGGAAAAGGTACCTCATGAACCGCCCTTTTGAACCCTGGGATCCACGCAAATATATCGAATACCGCCTGTTCTGGCCGTATTCGTCCGGAATTCCTGGTCAATGGATGGTACATCAGATTGACACGGTCCACTGGTTTACAGATTTACCGCACCCGAGAAGTGTAGTAGTTAATGGTGGGGTCTACCTATGGAAGGATGGACGGAAAAATTTTGACACACTTACAGCTGTTTTTGACTACGGTCCACTCAATGATATGTCCAAAGGCTTCCAGGTTGTGTACTCTTCCAGGCAGACAAACTCGGCAGGAGGGACCAAAGAACTGTATTTCTCTAATGGCGGCACACTTAATCTGGACACAAATATGATTACCCCTAAAGGTGGGCTATCTCAGAGAATGGCAAAAGTTATGGGGATGGAGGAAAACAGACTGCCGGAAATAGCTATTGCAGAGGCAGGGGGAGTGGAAACAGCCGCAATCACTGGAACCGATAATGCAACCTCTGCCCACATGCGCAACTGGATGGAGTGTGTGCGCAAACGCAAGAAGCCAAACGCGGATATCCGTGCAGGGTACAACCACTCTGTAGCTCTCTGCATGACAATCGCTGCGATGTTTACCGGGAAACGTGTAACCTTTGATGAAAATAAACAAGAAGTGAAAATAAAGTAAATAGCAAGATCCCCCTGGGTGCTGATATTTATTTATAACCTTTAAAAGTCGGAGCTTACTAAAAAAGCAGTGTACTCTTGGAAACGTTCTTTATTGACCCGGCTTCCAATCAGCCATACTATCAAAAACTTCTTCGAGTATTCTAATACATTTATCTATCTGTTCTTTAGTATGCATCGAAGAAACTGATAGCCTCAGCCGGGTTTTATTCTTTGATACAGCTGGATAAGTTACTACGCCCGTGTACAACCCTTTCTGTTGAATCCTCTTACTTATTTCACGCAGCCTTAAATCATTTCCAGCCATGACAGGAACCACCTGAGATTTTGTACTTCCAATATCAAGCCCTGCTTCTTTTAACTTGGCATGCATATAATGAGTATTTTCCCAAAGTTTTTCCTTTCTGGATTTATCTTTATTGAAAATTTCAAGGACTTTGAGGATCCCAGCAGCGGTGTGAGGAGCCATAGCACATGAAAAAATATAAGACCTTGTAAAAAACCTGAAAAAAGCGATAAGCTTTTCACTGGCTGCAGCATACCCTCCAATAGCACCGAAGGATTTACTGAACGTACCAATAGAAATATCAACTTCATCTTCAAGGCCAAAATGTTCTGCCACTCCCCCCCCTTTTTTCCCAAAGACCAATGAGGCATGAGCCTCATCAACTAATATCTTCGCTTTATGTTTTTTACAAACGGGGATTATTTCAGGAAGATTTGACAGGTCTCCATCCATACTATAAACACCTTCCACGCAAACAATATTCCTTTTTGTTTTTAAACCATTAAGAACTTTATCCAGGTGCTGAGGATTATTGTGCGCAAAAACTTTTATATCTGCCCCGGATAACCTTACCCCATCATATATAGAAGCATGAGACAGAATATCCAAGACTGCAGTATCACCGGGTTTTAAAAGCGCTGATAGTATTCCCAAATTTGTCACATATCCTGTTGAAAATACTATTGCTGATTCTTTTCCTTTTAATTTAGCTAATTCTTCCTCTAACTTCTTGACCGGATTAGAATATCCGCTGAGCAGTGGTGCTGACACAGCCCCGGTGCCAAATTCGTTGATAGTTGCCTGAACAGCTTTAACGACTTCAGGATGAAAAGAATATCCGAGGTAGTTATAAGAACAAAAATTTAAAAATTTTCTTACTGAATTGGTGTTTCGGTCATAAACTTTAAATTCAGCTTTTGGGCCAGACATCATGGGTTGACCGTAGACTAAATATTTTCTTCTTGCTGCATCTAACATGTATTCCCAGAAATAATCAGCCACTTCAAAAAGGTCGTTACTTTCAAATTCAAGGAAGTCTACTAAAGTGTAGTCATCACAACTTATTCTTTTTCCTTCAAGGCCTTTTTTCTTCAACACCATCTTGCTCTCCTATTAATATTAAAAGACCTCTTATTATATTATTTTTAACGAAAATTTTCATATTTTATTATAAACTCCTTAAAAGCCTGATTATGAGCAGTCAGGTATCTTCAACAATTTCGAAGCCAAGCAGGCCAGCAATCCAGCATACAGGCCTCTTGAACTCTCTAAAAAAAGGCGGCTCAATCTTTAAAAAGAGTCATTTATTGTGGCCCGGTTCAACTAAATCTTGACCAGCTCTTCTATTTTAAACGGGCGCTCCTGTTCGATACTGCGGCGTCCAGCAATTCCAATCAAATTGGAAAGCGCCCCTTGCCTGCTTCCAGCCCTCTGTCCCAGAGGATCTGGCCCTGGCTTACGGAAGATTTGATCCTGCATAACCTGATCAGCACCCCAGTGTTCACTTCCGCCTGACCGGATACCAAAGGTCCGGCTCTTTTTAAAACTATGCGTAATCCTGAAATCAGCCATATTCTGAATCTTCCAGGGCTGGTTGTGATAGACACGGGCATCCAGTCTCCCCTTTGTTCCATTAAAGCCAACAAAATACCCTTCATAAGGCATAAAGGCATTCAAGGAATAACTCATTGTCACACGATTGTGATACTGAACCTGGACGTTCATGGTATCCCAGATATTGATCTTTTTCCGGAAAACACAGGAATCCCGGATATATCCATCCTCGGATTCTGCTTTTACATACAGATTCATATAGTGTTCATTTTTGGTAATATCCCAGAAGAATTCGCACGTTTCTTTATGGGGGCATGTCATGCACCGGACACTCCGTATTGAACCGTTGTATCCATATTTACGCAGCTCCCCGTATGCATTTACTTCCACGGGTTCGGCCGCAAGCCACCAGTTCATAAGATCAAAATGATGTGTTGCTTTATGGACAAGGAGGGAACCTGAAAACTGCTTAAATCCATGCCAGCGGCGGAAATAGGATGCACCATGGTAGACATCCAGATAATAATTAAAATCCACAGATGTGATTTCCCCGATTTCCCGCGACATCAAGATCTCTTTTATTTTTATAGCCTCCGGGCTATATCTGTAATTAAAGGTCACAATTAACTTTTTTCCTGTCTTTTTTTCAATATCAATAATGTCCTGAGTCATTTTTTCATCTGTTGCCATAGGTTTCTCGGTAATTACGTTGCATCCTAACTTCATGGCCAGGCAGATGTATTTAGCATGAAAACAGTCTGTAGTTGTTACAACTACTGTATCCGGCTTTGTTTCCTTAATCATCCGGACAAAATCAATATAAACGGGACAGGTTGCGCCCATATATTGTTTGGCATAATCCAAACGCTTTGGATTTACATCACAAAGTCCGACCATTTCCAGTACATCACTGTATTTTTTTATCAGAGTTCTTCCCCAGGTAGAGCATCCCCGGACACCGGTTCCGACAAGAGCAACTTTTAATTTTCTTCCAGCAGGTTTTCCAAACAAAAAGCCTCTCTTCAGCAGTGGAAGGCTGGCTGCACCCAGAGCAACTCCCATAGAAGAAGACAAAAATTTGCGCCGGCTAAGTTCACTTTTTCTCTTTGACATATGTATCCCTCCAAAGATAAATTCAAGACCCAATTTCCTTTTGCTTCTATCATAGAAAAATATGGATGTCAAAGTGTACTAAGTAATTGTCAAGGCAAAGCAAAAACTCCCGGTTTTGTGCCACGCAAAAATTTCCGGTTCTTGGCAAAGTAATAAAGGATAGTACTACCTTTTTATCTGACAGGAGAAATTACGGCTAGAAAAGTCGGCTGGAGGGGGAAAAAATTGGAAATGGAGGGAATATTCCAGCCGACTAGAAAGAATATCTCTAAAAATAATAAATCAATAAACATATCATTTGAATAGGAAAATCTCTGTATTTTTTGTAGGACTACAACTCGCAAATCTGTCAGTATTTGTCCTACACGAGATAAATAAACCGGCATATTCCGGACTCGATGAAGGTTATTTATTACTTGCTCTTAAGTCTTGGCTTATTCTTTGATTTACGGATAATTATTTTTGGGTTCGGACCCAAGGCCCTGTTATTAGTATTACAATGTAAAGCCGTAGGAGAATTTGATGAGAAAGACGTACAAAGATATAAATGGTTGGCTGGCTTTATTAATAATATTTAAAGATTGGGGCTGGCTCGTATTACGTCAGGAAAAAATTGTTTGTCACGTTTTTCCTACATTAAGGCTTTTTTAGTGCAGCATTATGTTGTCCAACAACTCTTAGAATGATTTCGTTTTTTTCTCCATACTCAAAAGTAAATCTGTACGAATCATTCACTCTAGCTTCAAAAATGAACCTTGTTCCTCTAATTTTTTTTATTTTTAATGACGGACTCCGAGGGTTAGATACTAAGATCTTTAGCTGTTTCTTTAGCTTTTCCTGTGTTTTTTGATCTAAATCAAGAACGCTTTTTCTGAACCTTTCTGTTCTTGTCAATCTTAGAACTTTCTTCAATTTCATCAAATAGTTCCTCAACAGAATCAAAAGTCTTCACTCTCACCTCCTTGATATCTTTTTCAGCCTCTGCCTCAAGTTTTTGCCACCGTTCCGTCCAAAACCAATCTTGACTCTTATCTATGACTTTTAGGGGAACCAATACAATTGTATTGTCAACAACTTTGGCTAAAACAAAACTCCCTTTTTTTAATTCCAAATCTTTTCTTATATATAACGGCAAAGTCACCTGCCCTTTTTCTCTCACTTTAACCAATTCTTCCATCTTTATCTCCTAATTTGTAAGATATTCCTAATTTCTTACTTTCCTACTTTCATACAATGATATTATCATTTTTTAAAAATGTCAAGTTCTTCATGGAGACGATTCTAATTGTCTGTTTTTCTCAAATAAAAAGATAAATAAAAAAAGTTTAAAGGCATTTTTTTCTTCTAGCTGTCGACTCAATGATAAATATTTAGATGCAAACATTATTTTTATCACAGGCAACCATTTCTACAACTTTTACGTCCATATATATAAGGAGAATTTCAGAGAATTTTTTGAGGAAAGCGAAAAAAAATAAAAATAACAGCAACCAAAAGAGTTAGAATGACGTATAATATATTCAGAGGTAAATTATCGAACAAATATGTTAGGAGAGGCAGCTATGAGCTTACGAGAAATCTTGGAAAAGTTAGTTGAAGACAAAGTACCGGTGTTACTGAGTGACAACAGTAAGGATTGGGAAGCAGGTGCCCTGCTGGAATATCTCTCAGAACCTATGTTAAAAAGACGGGCCCACCTCCAGCCAGGACTATATATTGCAGAGATTAATGATTCTGGTTACCTCGGTCATGTACTCTTCAAAGTAAAACAAAAAGCTTAAAACCATATAATAAAAACAAGGGGCTGCCCACTTACTACTTTTTAAAGCTTACATAAGACTCCAGTACTTTCAAATACTTTGAAAATGCCTTTCTCCCCTTTTCTGTAATGGAACAGGTTGTCAGAGGCTTTTTCTTTTTAAAAACCTTCTTTATGGAAATGTATCCAGCCTCTTCAAGTTTTGATAAATTCGCACTTAAATTTCCATCTGTAGTTCCAACTGTCTCCTTCAAATAATTAAAACTCGCATCTTTAACAGAAATCAGGACTGATAATATTGCAAGCCTTATCCGGGAATGAATGACAGGATCAAGTTGAGCTAACTTCTCAGGATGCATTTTTTTCACTTTGTTTTTGATACATTGAGCGGAGAACAAGGGCAGGCATGATGTAACCAATCAATAAAAGCGGTACAACAAGAAGACCTCGATAATTCTCATGAATAAAAACCATTCCTAACGCGCCAAGCCACCAGATAACGCCGCACCACTTTAATAGATTCCACTCATAAATACCACCCATAGTAAAAACAAGAATCCCTGCAATTAATGATATAAAAATTGGAATTAATCCCCAGGAATACAGCTTCAGAAGGGGAAAAATAAAACCTACTAAACCAAAGGCTATTCCGCAGGCAATACAGAGGTGACCGGTTGTGATATAAGCATAGGTCCTCGCTCCTTCCATTTGTTCCAGCTTTTTGCCATAAACGATCGAGAAGACAACTCCGAAACTCATAAAAACTACCCAGTTTAACCAGATCCAACTGTATTTTTCGACAAAAACCAGAGCATACATACCAGCAATCCCAAGAATAGCCACAATCCCCCAGACTAAGAAGAACATCCAGGAACCAGCTGTAATCTTCCTTGTTCTCTCAATCATCTCTTGAATGAATTGAATCTCATCCTTTGCTTGTAATTCGTTCATGTTTTCTCCTTTATAAATTTAATTAATTTAAAGTACTTTATTTTATAAAGTTATTTAATCATAAAACATTCATTTGTCAAGTATTTTTTTATTTTATTTTTAAAATAGCTGCTTATAACAGGGCAGGCCGTTTCAATCCAGCAAAATCGAATTGGATTCTTTACAGAAAAAAGGTATTATTTTTAAATAAATGCAAGAGACAAAGGATAAACATCCGGTTCAACTCACCCGCCAGCTCGGCCTCTTTGACTCGTCCATGGTTATGGTCGGGATCGTTATCGGGTCAGGCATATTCCTCACAACCGGTATTATGGCCAAATATCTTCCTTCGGCCGGCCTTATACTTCTGGCATGGATCGTAGGCGGGCTGCTGACACTTGCCGGGGCCCTAACCTATGCTGAGCTTGGAGCCGCTATGCCGGAAGCCGGTGGACAGTACGTATACCTCAGAGAAGCCTACGGTCATATGGCTGCATTTCTTTTTGGCTGGATCCTTTTTCTTGTTTATATGACCGGAGGCATTGCCGGGCTGGCTCTCGCTTTCGCAGAATATTTTGGCCATTTTTTCCCCGGTTTATCCACCAACACACTTATTCTCAATCAGAGCATAAAAATTTTTCACTTTTCTTTCCGCTTCACTCTTTCAGCAGGCCAGATCGTTGGTGTCGCTGTTATCCTTTTGCTGTCTCTTTTTAATTTTATCGGAGTTGGGTTCGGGAAAATTATTCAGAATGTCTTCACTGTCTTCAAGGTGGGAATAGTCGCGGCTATTATCATCCTGGGATTTGCCTTTGGCAGAGGATCACATCCTGACCTCACTATGAATCCGGGCGGTCTTGGTCTTGGTACACTCATCATCGGGTTTGGGATCTCACTTGTAGCAGTGTCCTGGGCTTTTGATGGCTGGAATAATGTAAATTTTGTAGCCGGTGAAATTAAAAATCCCAAGCGAAACCTTCCACTGGCCTTAATCCTGGGAACCCTGGGAATCACTTGCCTCTATGTTCTGACTAATTATTTATATTTTTACGCTCTGCCCATAGGTGAAGTCACAGGAGTTGTGAGAATCGCAGAAAAAGCCACAACAGCACTTTTCGGGGGATCAACTGGGGCACTAATCTCGGCGGTTGTCATCATCTCAACCTTTGGCTCTCTCAACGGCTCCATTTTAACAGGCCCGCGGGTCTATTACGCTATGGCCAAAGATAGACTTTTCTTCCAGAGGGTTTCCCAGGTCCATCCCCGTTTCCGTACCCCGGGATTCTCTATTCTCATTCAAGCAGTCTGGGCATCCATCCTTACTCTGGCTGGAACTTTTGAACAGATGTTCACCTTCGCCATGTTTATTGCTATCGTCTTCTGGATCGCTGCAACCGCATCTGTTTTTACGCTGCGGAAAAAGTTTCCCGACCTTCCACGGCCGTATAAGACCTGGGGATATCCTGTCGTCCCCATTATATTCATCATCGCCTCATTAGGCATTCTTCTCAATACGCTGATAGAAAAACCTGTTGAAGCTCTGGCCGGCATCTTTTTCACCGCACTGGGAATACCGGTTTATTACTATTGGAAGAGAAAAAGATAGTCTTTATCTGACCACAGCCTTAATTTCATTCTCAAGGTATCTTTCCTGCCCGCTCAGGCTTTTAATAAAGTTATATAGGTCAGGGTCCTTTCCCAGAAGTTCCCTTCTAGTGTGACCATATCCGATCTTTTGGTCGGCCAGTTTCTCTTCCGAAACATAGGCCTCCACACCAACAGCAAAGTATTCCCATTCGTTAAAATCCGCGTAGAAATCCAGTGTTATTCTTTCCTTCTTGGCTTTAAGGAAAAGCCGCTTGATTTCTTTTTTAAGTTCTTCTGGCAAAAACGAATGCACCTGATGGGCGAACTCGTGGGCTACAACATTAAATCGGTGATATTTGACA
>Ga0209979_1000162_pt1 | contig 109002 bp, 97 predicted proteins | sample AnhtaG_FD_183114 | JGI IMG/M metagenome (GOLD analysis project Ga0209979, IMG submission 183114) | Deep subsurface microbial communities from Anholt, Denmark to uncover new lineages of life (NeLLi) - Anholt_01485 metaG (SPAdes) (version 2) | ecosystem: Environmental > Aquatic > Marine > Oceanic... | reverse complement strand
TATTGGGGCCTTGGGGAAATGATGCGGATGCGTATATTGTGGCAGTTGAGGATATGCGCCCCACCCCCCTTTAGAAGGAGATGATATTAAATGGCTAAGAAGAACCCGCTTAAAATCACCGATACCACCTTCCGCGATGGACATCAGTCATCGCTGGCAACCAGGATGCGCACCGAGGATATGGAAGCCGTCGCCGAGGAGATGGATAAGGCAGGATTTTATTCCATGGAAGTGTGGGGTGGAGCCACTTTCGATGTGCCAACAAGGTTTCTCAATGAGGATCCCTGGGAGAGACCGCGCCTCTTGAAGCGGCTGATGCCTAATACCCCGCTTCAGATGCTGCTTCGCGGGCAGAACCTGGTGGGCTATCGCCACTATGCCGACGATGTGGTGCGTGCCTTCGCTCACCAGGCGGCTGAGGTTGGTATCGATATCTTCCGCGTCTTCGATGCGGTGAACGATGAGCGCAATTTCGAGGCTCCTTTTAAGGCGATCAGGGAGTGCGGCAAGCACATCCAGGGTACATTATGCTACTCACTCACCGAGCGGAAATTAGGGGGGCCGATCTACAACATCGATTATTATGTCAAGAAAGCGCTCATCCTTCAGGATATGGGCGCCGATAGCATCTGCATCAAGGACATGGCCGGGCTCGCCGCCCCTTATGACATCTACGAGCTGGTTAGCGCCCTTAAGGCAGCACTAAAGATACCGGTCCAGTTCCACACCCACTACACCAGCGGCATGGCCTCCATGAGCTGCCTAAAGGCCGCTGAGGCTGGGGTGGATATTATCGATACCGCCCTGGCCCCCTTTGCCCTGCGCTCTTCCCAGCCGGCGGTGGAGCCTATTGTGGTCGCCCTCGAGGGGACGCCGCGGGACACTGGGCTGGACCTGGCCTATCTTTTTAAGCTGGGGCAATATATCGAGTCCATCGCCCCCAAATACCGCGACTTCCTGGGTATCACCAAGATGTCGGTCATCGATACCGGGGTGCTGGTGCACCAGATCCCGGGGGGCATGACTACCAACCTGGTGTCCCAGCTAAAGGAAGCGGATGCGCTGGACCGGATCAATGAGGTATATGCCGAGCTTCCCAAGACCAGGAAGGAGCTGGGCAACCCCCCCCTGGTCACCCCCACCAGCCAGATTGTGGGGATTCAGGCGGTGCAAAATGTCCTGATGGGCCGGTACAAGATGGTCTCCGGCCAGGTTAAGGACTATGTTTACGGTCTCTATGGCAAGCCCCCGGCAGAGGTTGACCCTGAGGTACAAAAGCTGGTCCTCAAGGGCTATGAGCGAGGCGAGGAGCCGATCACCTGTCGCGCAGCAGATATATTGGAGCCGGAGATGGAGAAGGCAAAGGAGGCTACAAAGGAGATTGCCAAGGATATCGGCGATGTGCTCGTCTATGCCCTCTATCCCACCACCGGGATGCGCTTTTTAAAGTGGAAATACGGGTTGGAGGAGCCGCCACCGGAGACAAAACCGAAGACCTTAGAGGACGTGAAGCGGGAGGATGAACTCATCGCTAAAGCTAAGGCAGGCAAGCTGGAGGAGAAGGCGGAGAAGATGATCCCGCCAAAGGGACCGGGGCTCAGGGCTTATAATGTCTTTGTGGGTGATGAGTATTACCAGGTAGCGGTGGAGCCCGTAGGTGGGACGCAAGTAATAAACCGACCTCATGCTAGCGTGGCGCCATTAAAACCAGCGGAGACTGTGGCTGCCCGGGAGACCAAAGAGGCACCTGCGGTGGCTCCAGAGGGAGCGGTACTTGCCCCTATGCCAGGAATCATCATTAGATACGAAGTGGCACTGGGGCAAGCGGTTAAGGCAGGCGATACCATCGTGATCCTGGAGGCGATGAAGATGGAGAGTGTCCTCCCCGCCCCCATCGATGGCACGGTTAAGGAGCTGAGAGTTAAGCCTGGGGATCGGGTAGCCAAAGATGATGTCATAGCAGTGATTGGTTAGCGCTATGGGGAAGACCCTCGCCGAGAAGATCCTGAGCGAGAATTCCGGGAGCGATGCCCATGCTGGAGATATCGTTATCGCCAGGGTAGATCTCGCCTTCCTACAGGATGGCACTGGCCCTCTGGCGCTACGGCAACTTGAAGAGAGCGGTCTTGAGCAGATAGCCAATCCAGAAAGGGTAGTCATTTTCCTTGATCACGCTGCTCCCAGCCCTTCACCAGAGCTTGCCAATGACCACATTATCTTGCGTCAGTTCGCCCGAAAGAGCGGCGCCCAGCTTTACGATGTGGGGGAAGGGGTTTGCCACCAAGTGGTAGTGGAATCCTATGCCAACCCGGGCGAGGTGATCATAGGCGCTGACTCCCATACCGTGACCGCAGGGGCATTAGGGGCCTTTGCCACCGGGATGGGCTCCACCGATGTCGCCATCGCCATCGCTTTAGGAAAGACCTGGCTCAGGGTGCCTGAGAGCTTCAAGGTAGAGATCGGTGGCCGCTTCACAAAGGGAGTATATGCCAAGGACCTCGCCCTGCACCTTATCGGGAGCCTTGGTGCTGATGGCGCCACTTACAAATCGCTGGAGTTCTCAGGGGAGGCTATCTCAAATATGAGCATGGCGGAGCGCTTTACCCTGGCTAATATGGCGGTGGAGGCGGGGGCTAAGACGGGGCTTTTCCCCACGGATGAGGTCACACGAACCTATCTTGAATCTCGCGGTCGCAGCGCTCTTTTTCGCGCTTTGCGCCCTGATCCCGATGCTGAGTATGAACGAGCGATCACTATCGATGCTTCTAGCCTTGAGCCCACGGTGTCTAAACCTCACGCAGTAGATAATATCGCCCTGGCGAGAGAGCTAACGGGCATAAAAATCGCGCAGGTTTTCATCGGCACCTGCACCAATGGTCGCTTGGATGATCTAGCGGTAGCAGCCGCAATCCTCAGCGGGAAAAGGCGCCATCCGAAAACCAGGCTGCTGGTTGCCCCGGCATCCCCCGAGGTGCTCAGAGAGGCGATAGCCACAGGGTATATCCAGACCCTTCTTGAGGCTGGGGCGGTTCTTCTGCCGCCGGGTTGCGGTCCCTGCGTTGGGGTGCACCAGGGGGTGCTGGGGGGTGGGGAGGCTTGCCTCTCCACAGCCAACCGCAATTTCAGGGGGCGCATGGGAAATCCAGAGGCCTCTATCTACCTGGGAAGCCCGGCTACCGCTGCGGCGAGCGCCATTGCTGGCGAGATCACCGACCCCCGGGAGCTAATGTAGATGCTTAAGGGGAAAGCCGTCAAGTTAGGGGATAATATCTCCACCGATGACATCACACCGGGAAGGCTGTTTCACCTGAGGAGCAATCTCCATGAGCTTGCAAAGCATGTTCTGGAGGATGTGGCTCCCAGCTTCGGCTCAAAGGTGAAGCCGGGCGATTTCATTGCCGCTGGCGTAAACTTCGGGCTGGGCTCAAGCCGGGAGCACGCAGCCGTCGTGCTAAAGATGACGGGCGTGGAAGCCATCCTGGCGAAGTCGGTAGCGCGCATTTTCTTTAGAAACGCCATCAATGTCGGGCTTCCTGTCCTGATATGCGATACCGACAAGATCAATGATGGCGATGAGCTTGAGATTGACCTTGTGGGAAGCATAGTAAAGAATCTTGCCAATGGAACCGAGTTCCCAATAGGCGAATTCCCCGAGGTGATGCTAAGGATACTTAAAGAGGGCGGGCTTATCCCCTATATTAAAAAGCATGGAGACTTTGAATCTTAGCAAGGAGATAAATCTTGGCTTATACTATCACCCTGATCCCAGGTGATGGCATCGGTCCTGAGGTAACCACGGCTGCGGTAAGGGTGCTGGAGGCGACCGGGATCGAGTTTAACTGGGAGCAGGCGATCGCCGGTCAGCAGGCACAGGATAAGTATGGCACTCCCCTTCCTGATGACCTCCTCGAATCTATCAGGAGAAATAAGGTAGCCTTAAAAGGGCCGGTCACCACCCCTGTGGGCTCAGGCTTTCGCAGCGCCAATGTGGCGATAAGGAAAGAACTGGATCTCTATGTCTGCCTGCGTCCCTGCAAGAGCTACCCCGGTGCTCCTTCCATCCACAATAATGTGGATGTTGTAGTGGTGCGCGAAAATACCGAGGATCTCTACCTGGGGATCGAGTGCCGGAGGCAGACCCCCGAGGCGGCGAAGCTCGCTCGCCTCATTGAGGAAAATGGAAATTGGGTTAATGCGGATTCGAGCTTTAGCATCAAGGCGATCTCACCCAATGCCAGCAGAAGGATTGCGAAGTATGCCTTCGATTATGCCAGAGCCCATGGCCGAAAAAAGGTAACTGTAGTTCACAAGGCGAATATATTGAAGGAAACCGATGGGCTCTTTCTGTCCACCACCATCGAGGTCGCCAGGGATTACCCTGATATTGAATTCGAATCCCACATGGTCGATAGCATGTGCGCGCAACTAGTGCGCTACCCCCAGCACCATGATGTCATTGTTCTACCCAACCTTTATGGCGACATTATCTCCGAGCTTTGCGCTGGCCTTATTGGGGGGGTCGGGCTTGCCCCTGGAGCCAATATCGGGGATAACATCGCTGTCTTTGAACCGACCCATGGCAGCGCCCCGAAATATACTGGTCAGAACAAGGTGAATCCCATGGCTATGATGCTCTCCGGAGCGCTGATGCTTCGCCACCTCGGGGAGAAAGAGGCTGCCGATAGGGTGGAGAGCGCCGTAGCACAGGTTATTGCTGAGGGGGAATCCGTAACCTATGATATGAAGCACGATCGCAACGATCCCACGGCAGTGGGTACCTCTCAGGTTGCCGATGCCGTAATAAAAAAAATGAAGGAGTAGCGTAATGCGAAATAAGGTCACAGTTGTCGGTGCCGGTAATGTGGGTGCCACCTGCGCCCAGCGAATCGTGGAGAGGGGCTATGCCGATGTGGTGCTGGTGGACATCATCGAGGACATGCCTCAAGGGAAAGCGCTGGATATCCTGCAAAGCGGACCGATCCTGAACTTCGACTCCAATATCATCGGTACCAACGGATATGAAGAGACAGCGGATTCCGATATCGTAGTCATCACCTCGGGTGTAGCGCGAAAGCCAGGGATGAGCCGCGATGACCTCATCCTCACCAATATGAAAATCATCAAAGAAGTTACCGAGAACGTGGTGAAGCATTCACCTAACTGCATCATTATCATGGTCACTAACCCGCTGGATGCCATGACGCAGCTGGCGCTTCATGTGAGCAGGTTCCCTAAGAATCGTGTGATGGGGCAGTCTGGAATCCTCGATTCCTCCAGGTTCAGGACATTTATCGCAATGGAGCTCGGTGTATCGGTTGACGATGTCGCTGCATGCCTCCTTGGGGGGCACGGCGATACTATGGTGGCAATCCCACGGCTGACTACCGTTGGTGGCATCCCTATGACCGAACTTCTGCCTGAGGATAGAGTGGACGCTATCGTGGAACGCACTGTAAAGGGCGGCGCTGAGATCGTGGGCCTGCTTAAGACGGGCAGCGCTTACTATGCCCCCTCTGCAGCAACGGTCCAGATGGTGGAAGCCATAATCTTCGATAAGAAGAAAATCCTCCCCTGCGCTGCCTACCTCGAGGGCGAATATGGCATCACTGGGGCATTTGTCGGTGTCCCGGTAAAGCTGGGGACCAGCGGGATCGAGCAGATAATCGAGCTGAAGCTAACCGAGGAGGAGAGTGCAGCCCTTAAGCGCTCGGCGGAGGCGGTGAAGGAGCTGGTAGCTATTATGAAACTGGAGTGACAATGAGAGAGATATCGGTTACGGACATTGCCAACACCATGGCACGCCTCTGTCAGGAGGCAAATTTCGACCTCGGCGCTGATGTTTTGGACTCGCTGAAGCGGGCACGGGATAAAGAGGAATCTCCTTTAGGGCGCCAGGTCTTAGATCAGATACTGGAGAATGATAGTATCGCCACGAACGAGAATATTCCTATATGTCAGGACTGTGGTACCGCGGTGGTCTTTCTCGAGGTGGGTCAGGATGCCCATATTATCGGCGGCGACCTTTATACCGCAGTGGAAGAGGGGGTACGCCAGGGTTACAAAGAGGGCTACCTCAGAAAATCCATAGTGGGCCAGCCTTTCTCGGCAAGGGTGAATACCAAAGATAACACCCCCGCTATGATCCACCTAGACATGGTGCCAGGCAACCGCCTGAAGATCACGGTCATGCCCAAGGGCGGCGGTAGCGAGAACATGAGCCGTCTTGCCATGCTCACCCCAGCTAAGGGCCGTCAGGGGGTTATCGACTTCGTGGTCAATTCGGTGGCGGAGGCAGGCTCTAACCCCTGCCCACCGGTCATCGTGGGCGTGGGGATCGGCGGGACGGCAGATAAGGCAATGATACTGGCGAAAAAGGCGCTCCTGCGCTGCGTTGGAGAGCCGAATCCGGACCCCGAGATAGCAGAGCTGGAAAGGGAAATACTGGAGCGCGTCAATAGCCTGGGCATCGGCCCTCAGGGCTTCGGCGGCAGGACCACCGCCCTGGCGGTGCATGCGGAGGTCTTCCCCACACATATTGCCATGCTCCCGGTAGCGGTAAACCTGCAATGCCACGCCGCCCGGCATAAAGAGGCGGTGCTGTGAAAGCGAACCTTGTCCCTAATCACCTCTAGCGATTAAGGAAGGACAGAGATGGAAGCTGTTCATGATGTATTGATCCTGGGCTCTGGTCTGGCAGGTTTGAGGGCAGCAATTGAAGCTGCCAGGGTGAGCAAGGACGAGCTTGATATAGCCATTATCTCCAGGGTCCAGCTAATGCGTTCGCATTCTGTCTGTGCCGAGGGTGGCACCGCTGCGGTCATGCACGCAGAAGAGGGCGACAGCTTCGAGCTTCATGCCTGGGACACGATCAGGGGTAGCGACTTCCTGGCTGATCAGGATGTGGTAAAGCTTTTCGTCGAAGAGTCTCCAAAAGAGATCCTCCAGCTAGATCACTGGGGTATTCCATGGTCGAGACGTCCTGACGGTCGTATAAACCAGAGACCGTTTGGAGGACATAGCTTCGACCGGGCTACCTTTGCCGAAGACAAGACCGGCTTCTTCGAGATGCACACTCTATACGATACGCTACAGAAGTATGCTAGCATCACCCGCTACGCTGAATGCTACGTTACGTCTATCTTAATAGATAATGGCGTCTTCCAGGGCCTAGTGGCCTGGGACCTGACTACCGGGGAGTTTTTCCTGATAAGAGGTAAAGCCCTGGTCATAGCTGCCGGTGGGGCCTGTCGCATGTTTGGATTTACCACCTATTCTCTTACAGCTACCGGAGACGGCATGGCTATGGCTTACAGAGCTGGTATGCCGCTAAAGGATATAGAGTTTGTGCAGTTTCACCCCACTGGGTTGGTACCACCGGGCATCCTCGTCACCGAGGGAGCGAGAGGCGAGGGTGGATACCTGATCAACAATAAGGGTGAGAGATTCATGGAGCGGTATGCGCCTTCAAAGATGGAAACTGCGCCCCGGGATATCGTCTCCCGCGCCGAGACAACCGAGATCTTGGAGGGCAGGGGCTTTGAAGGGCCGGATGGCCTGGACTATGTGCACCTGGACCTGCGCCACCTGGGGGCAGACAAGATAAATGAGCGGCTGCCCCTGATCAGGGAGGTTGCCATCAAGTTCGCCTTCATCGACCCCATAGATCAGCCTATACCGGTCCGGCCGGCAGCCCACTATTTTATGGGAGGCATCCATACCAATATCGACGGGGCAACGCTGGTGGAGGGGGTCTGGGTAGCAGGGGAGGCAGCCTGTGTATCCTTACACGGGGCAAATCGTCTGGGTGCTAATTCGACGGCGGAGTGCCTGGTCTGGGGTAGGATTACAGGGGAGAAGGCAGCACGATATGCTATGGGTCAGAAGTCTCTTCCCCCTGCCCCTCAGCGGAGGGTGCAGGAGGAGGAGAAGCGCCTGTTTGAGCGTATCGGGCGTGGCGATGGAAGCGAGGATGTCTATATCATCCGAACAGAATTGCAACGGACGCTGGACCACAACGTGGCCGTATATCGAAACGGCCCGGATATGGAAGAGGCCCTGAAAAAGGTGAGGGAGCTCAAGGGCAGAATCGAACATGTAAAGGTCGTAGACGAAAGTCGTATATATAATACCAACCTTCTCGCCGTTCTGGAGGCGATTAACTTAATTGATCTGGCGGAGGTAATCGTGGCCGGCGGCTTGGCACGCACTGAATCCAGGGGCGCACATTCAAGGCGAGACTTTCCCGAGCGGGACGACGTCAACTGGGGTAAGCACACCCTGGCCTATTATACCCCTGAGGGGCCGCGATTGGACTATATCCCGGTAAATATCACCATGTGGCAGCCGGTTGAGAGGAAATACTGATGGAAACGAAGGCTAGCGAGAAAGGTCATCTGCCGAACCGCCTGGGCATCAAAGGTTGGATATGGGGAGGCAATTATACCTTAGAACGCTATCTCTATACCCTGCACAGGGTGACTGGGCTTGGTTTGCTGCTCTATATAACTCTGCACTTGGCGATGAACGGCTTCCGCCTGGGGGGTGTGGAGAGTTGGGAAGACCTAATGTCAATCTTCGGCACGTCAGGGTTCAAAGTAGGTGAGTACCTGGTAGCAGCTGCCTTCATCTTCCATGCCCTGAATGGTGGCAGACTCATATTGCAGCACCTGGGGTACACCCTGGGGAAGCCCAAGCCCCCGGTGTATCCCTATGTTGATTCCATGCGCCGCAGGCGCCCCATTGTGTGGGTGATGTTAGCTTCGATAATGGCGCTGGCAATATACGTCCTAGTCGCGTTTGTGACATAGGAGACCGATATGAGTGAGACTCGTCTGAAGATTTTACAATATATTACCGGCATAGGGCTCTTCTTACTTGTAGGTACGCATCTAATAGTCTCTCATCTGAGCGGTGGTGAGCCCACTGCCTGGGAATCGATTGCCGAGAGAGCGTCCAGTTCCTTCTGGCTTGCATTTTATGTCCTTCTCCTTATCTTCGGACTGTACCACGGGCTCCATGGATTGCGAACGATCATTACAGAGTCGATCCCCAGGCTTCCAGCCAAGGTCGTTGACTGGACGTTGGTGACTGCAGGAATAGCGATTTTTGGCTATGCTGCCTATATTCCCATAAGTGCGTTTTAGGTTTTTCCAAAACTTGAGAAATTAAATATAACAGGGGCTGAGGAGCAACGTATGCAAGAGTTAACCTTCAAGGTCCAGCGGTACCTTCCGGGTAAAGATAAGAGACCCTATATACAGGAGTTTACCGTTCCGTTGCGCAAGGGGATGACGGTGCTGGAGGGCCTCATCTACATCAAGGAGAACATAGATAACACCCTCTCATTCCGCAGCTCGTGTCGCATGGGCATCTGTGGTTCTTGCGGTATGCTCATCAACAATTTCCCCATGCTCGCCTGTCATACCCCGGTCGAGGAACTGGGCACGGACAGGATAGAGGTAAGGTCTTTGCCCAACTTTCCTGTTATTAGGGATTTGGTGGCCGATCTCGGCCCCCTCTTTGAAAAGCATAAGTCCATAAAGCCTTATATAATAAGTTTAGATGTGGAAGAGGCCGAGGTGCTAACAGCTGAATTCTTGCAATCTGGCCAGGAGCTAGAGGGATATGTACAATTTGCATATTGCGTGAAATGTGGGCTATGTATGGCAGCCTGTCCCACTGCGGCCACGGATGCCCTCTTTCTGGGCCCCCAGACACTAGGCCAAGCCTACAGGTATTGTACTGATCGCCGAGACGCAGGAGTTGAAGAAAGATTTCACCAGGCCGACTCGCGCCACGGGGTCTGGCTCTGCCATCTCGCCGGGGCCTGCTCGGAGGCTTGTCCCAAAGGGGTTGATCCTGCATTGGCCATACAACTTCTGAAGAGAGCCATGGTTGCCGATAGCCTGCGGTTGAGAAGAAAGAAGAAACCCGCTCCCATAGCTCAACCCCCAACAGAGAGCAAGCCAAAGATTGCTGTACCTGAGTTCACTGTAAAATGACCATGGTATCGAGCTGAAGTCTCATCTGACTGGAGGATTTAATGCAGAAGATCACATCGCCAATAAGCGCTGATGTTATGGAAGAGCTCAGGGCTGGGGACCAGGTCCTCATCAGCGGGGTCATCTATACCGCCCGTGATGCCGCCCATAAGAGGCTCACTGAAGCCCTGGATCGCGGCGAGGAGCCGCCCTTCGACTTCCGCGGTCAGACCCTTTATTATATGGGTCCCTCCCCGGCAAAGCCGGGGCAGGTTATCGGTGCTGCGGGACCCACTACCAGCGGGCGCATGGACACATATTCCCCTCGCCTCATCGCCTCAGGGCTAAAGGGGATGATCGGGAAGGGCAGCCGCTCCTCGGAGGTAAAGGAGGCTATTAAGAAGCACAAAGCGGTTTACTTCGCCGCCATCGGGGGGGCCGGTGCCCTCATCGCCAGGTCGATAAAGAAGGCGGGGGTGGTGGCCTACGAGGATCTGGGGGCTGAGGCGATCATGCGCCTTGAGGTGGAGGACTTCCCTGCCACCGTAGTGAACGATGCCCGCGGGGGGGATTTATATGAGGAGGGGATGGCCAAGTACCGAAAAAAAGCGGGAGAGACAAAAGGTGACGAACTTTAGAGGGGCCCGCAAGAATAGGGTTGCCCGTGTCATTATGATGTTGTTGTTCCTTGCAATAATAATTGCTCTAATAATTATGCCCCTGGCATCTATTTGGTAGTATGATTTTATGCTGGCATCTGAATGGCGGGGTACCTTTTATGAAGAAACTCAACCTGTTATGAAGCCTTAGCTGGAGGACAAATGGAGCTGAAGGTTGACCTGGAGTGGGGCGATGAGGGGGTCGTCCCGGAAACGGTCCACCCCGATACCGCCTTTATCTTTGACAGGATGGGCGAGATAATCCAGGAAATGATCGCCCCCAATAGTGGGGAGAGAGTACTGGATGTCGGATGTGGCCGGGCAGCGGATGTCCTGGAGCTAGGCAAACAGGGTGTCAAGGCAATAGGTATCGACCCCTCCGATAAGATGATGAAGGTGGCCAAAAGCCATCTCAGCGACAGCGAGGTCGCCCTGGTGCGCGGGATCGGCGAGGCGCTGCCCTTCAAAAAGCGCTCCCTGGATAAGATCATATGCAAAGGCGCCTTGGATCACTTCGCCGATCCGTTAAAAACGATGGCGAATATGTCTCAGGCGCTTAAGCCGGAGGGCGCCGCGATAATTGCCATCGCCAACTTCGAAAGCCTTAGCTGCCGGCTGGGGAGGAACTGGTTCCTCATCATTAAAAAGCTTTACCGTAAACAGGGTGACATCCATCCCTGGATACCTCCTGCCGACCACAACCACAGGTTCGATTGCCCAATACTGAAAAAGACAGTTGCGGATGATTTCGAGATAGAAAAAATAAGAGGCATGTCCCTGCTCTGGACTGCCCCTTACTGGGGAAAGTTTCTCTCCCTGCTGCCCCGTTGGACCTCGTCAGCCATTCTGGCATTCCTAGATAAGATCGCCTGCCGGCTCCCTTCGCTGAGCGATGTAATCATTATCAAGCTTACCCCGAGGAGCGATCAGGCCTGCGGACCTCTTCGTATACATCGATAATCTGTCTTGCTGTTTGCTTCCAGGAGAAGCACCGCGTCACCCTCCTCCTACCCTCACCACCCATCCTGCGGCGCAATGGTTCGTCATCCAGGAGCCGCTTGATTGCCTTAGCCAGTGCATGAGGATCTTGTGGGGGCACCAAAATGCCGCTTTTCCCATCCTCCACCACCTCAGGGAGCGCCCCCGCCCTGGTAGCGATCACCGGAACCTCGCAGGCCATAGCCTCCGCGGCGGGAAGACCAAACCCTTCGTAAACTGAGGGGGTGATGGCGATCTGGGCTGCAGAATACTCTCTAACCAGCTCCTCCGTGGTTACCCTCCCGGTAAAGGTAACCGAATCCTCAAGCCCATACTTCCTGATCAAGTCGAGGGCGAAGCCATCACCGTGGTTCACTTCGTCTACAAGAGTTAATTTCAGTGCTACATTATCCCTCTTCAGTAGCCGCAACGCCTGAAGCAAGAAAAGGATGCCCTTCTTGCGGTCGCTCGTTCTGCCGACCACGATGAGGCGGCCCGGCCCCTTTTCCAACGCCACACCAAGCCCATCCACATTTCGGAACAAATCGGTATCGATGCCGGGGTAAACCATCCTTATTTTGCTCTCGGGTATCCTGAATTCCTGGCCAACCTCAAGCGTTGAGCTCTCCGAGTCCGTGATGACCATATCTAGGCGCCGGGCGACAATCCCCTGCATCAGCGGGGGATAGAGAAGGAGTTGCCTGAGCTTCTTCCAAACGCTTGTTTCCTGGGCAAGGTTAGCCCTAGTATCAATGGGCAGAGGGTGATGAATAGTAGCGACTACCGGAATCTGTAAAGTCTTAATCAACAGCAGCCCATAGGCTAGGCATTGGTTATCGTGAATGACATCGTAGCGATGCGTGGGGAGAAGCTCCCTTATCTTGAGATGGGCTTTAAGGCTGAAGGTGAGCATTTCTGGGAACATGCCCAGCTTATTCCCGGAGAACTCGCAGATATTAAACGGGGTCAGCAAGTGGAATGGTTTTTCATGGAACAGGGGACTTTTCCCATCATGCCTGCGATCGTAGAGATTCAAGCTCTCTAGATAGTGAGCCCTGACTCCTTCAGGAACATCGGGATAGGGCGGGCCGACGATTATGTCAACCTCATGACCCAGTCGGCGAAGCTCGCGAGACAGGTAATAGAGGTAAACCCCCTGACCTCCACAGTATTTGTTCCCCCGATAGCACAGGAGACATATTTTCACCCCGATCTCCTCCTGTTATGTTAAATCTTTCTGGTATAGATGACTATGCTCTTCGGGAAGAAGTAGTTCAGGATGCGTTCCACCCACGAAACAAACCTGGACTTAGTAACTATCTGCATCTCTAGGAACCTTAAATAAATCGCGGGAACCCTGGCCTCCTCATTCTTAAGCCCGAAGATGCAGCGCAGTAGCCAGTAGATAGAATGGAAGGCATGCTCATAGCGGATGGCGTAAACTCTCAGGTTATGGCGACGCAGCATCCTCACCAGCCCCTGTGCGGTGAATATCCTAACGTGCCCACCAGGATGGTTGTAGTAGTCCGAATCCAGAATCCAGCAGGTCTTTTCGGGCACATAGGTGGGTACCGTGACCGCCAGCAGCCCCCCCGGCTTGAGTACTCGCACCATCTCCTCAATGCCCTGATCGGGATCGTCAACGTGTTCCATCACCTCAGCGCAGAGAATCTTATCGAAGGAGGCGTCCTTGAAGGGCAGATTCAAGGCGTCGCCACACAGCACGTTCCGGTTCCCATTGGACCCGCTCTGTTGATCCATATGGTCCAGTACATACTTGGTCTTCCTGAGGCACAAATCATCGAGGTCCATAGCGCATGTCACGCCACTGCCATTGTTCAGGCGGTATGCTTCGTAGCTGTGCCTCCCGTCTCCGCAGCCCACATCTAAAAACCTGTCGCCGTCTTTTATCTTGAAAAGGTTGAAGTTAACGGTAAGCACTAAAGGACCTCCCGATATACCGCCAGGGTCTTCCGTGCTGCCTCCTCCCAGGTGAAGTGTCGTTCCACCCTTTCCCTCCCCTCTTCCCCCATCGCCTGGCGCAAGGGCTTGTCGGAAAGAAGGCGCTTGAGCGCCCCTGCCAGGGCATAGTGATCTCGTGGCGGCACTAGAATGCCGCACTTCCCATCCTCCACCACCTCAGGGAGTGCTCCCGCTGTGGTGGCCACCACGGGAAGGCCACAGGCCATCGCTTCCGCGGCGGGAAGACAAAAGCCCTCATATAAGGAGGGGACCACCGCTACCTCGGCCCTCGCGTAGCACCCAACGAGTTCCTCCACACTCACCCTCCCGGTAAATTCGACGCTGCCATCGAGCCCGAATCTCTCCACCAGAACCGGGGTATACTCGTTATCGGGGGCCCCACGGTCTACTATAGTTAGTTTCACATCCATCTCTTCACGGAGTAGCTGAAGGGCGCGAAGCAGGTAGACGACTCCCTTTTTGCGGTCCTGGGTATTGGCGACGACGAGGAGGCGACCTGGCTCCTTCCGCTTGCTATCCAACCCCTGAAACATCTCGGTATCGATGCCATTGTGAACCACCCTTATCTTTTGCCGGGAAACCTTGAAGGCTTTCCGGGTCTCCTCCGCAGCGCTCTCTGAGACCGTGATCACCCGATCCATCCTCCTGGTCACCAGGTGCTGCATTATGAAGGGATAGAACATTATCCGGCCGAATCTCTCCCACGCCCTGTCTATATAGGCAATATCGGTCTTTCTATCGATAGGCAGGGGGTGGTGTACTGTGGCCACGATGGGGATTTTAAAGGACTTCATCAGCAGTATGCCATAGCCCAGTGTCTGATTGTCATGAATGATGTCGAAGCGGTAATGGCGGAGGAGCTGGCGTAATTTCTGGTAGGCCCTGAAGCTGAATGAGAACATCTCGGGGAACATCCCCAGCCTGATCGCCGCCAACTCGTAGAGGTTGAGCAGGGTGAAAACCTGGAAGGGATCTTTCTTGGGGAATCCGAACTCAAACAGGTTCAGGTTTTCTACCCGGTGTTCTGTGATCCCCTCAGCAATATTGGGATAAGGAGGACCGACGATTACATGAACCTCGTGCCCCAATTTTTGGAGCTCTCGGGACAGGTAATATAGGTAAACCCCCTGACCCCCACTGTACATATTCCCCCTATTGCAAAGGAGGCAAATCCTCATGCTTCGCTCTTCCCTAGGTGCAGAAATAGGGCGAAAAGGCCGGCGATGCTCTTGGCATCCCGGAGCTCACCAGATGTAATCAGGCTACGAACCTGTTTCAAAGGGATAGGTACCACCTCGATAATCTCATCATCTTGGGCCCGGCTCGGGCCAGGCTCAAGCTCGGTGGCGAGGAAGAGGTGCAGAAACTCAGTGGAGTATCCCGGGCTACTGTAGAACCCACCAAGCCGCTCCATCCTCCCGGCGATATACCCGATTTCCTCCTCAAGCTCCCTGAGGGCACCCTGGAGAGGCTCCTCACCGGGTTCAATGCCACCGGCAGGGATCTCTAAAAGCTCCCGTGCCACCGCGTGACGAAACTGTCGCACCAGGATGACATTATCCTCGGCGTCGATTGCCACGATGGCGACGCAATCTGGGTGCTTCACTATCTCCCTCGTGGTCTCTCTGCCCCCAGGCAGCACCACCCTATCGAGGCGAAGTTTCACCCGACGCCCATCATATATTTGTCTGCTCTCTAAGGTTCGCTCCTCCATCAGCGTGAAGATTCCGGCTCATATATCATGGCCGCCTCATCGCAGTCAGGGAACTTGGGACAACGCAAACACTCTCCCCAGATCTTGCGCGGCAGCTCCATTTTATCCACTTGGCGAAATCCAAACTGCTCAAAGAAATTGGGCTTATAGGTGAGACAGAAGATGGTTTCGATGCCCATACTTCTCGCCTCTTCAAGGCAGGCCTGGATCAGCAGGGCACCGGCCCCCTGATCTTGCATCTCCTCAGCTACTGACACAGCCCGGATCTCGGCGAGATCGGACCAGAATACATGAAGCGCGGCGCAGGCAACTAATTGCTCGCCATGGCGGACCACGAAAAAGTCCCGCATGTTCTCATAGAGTTCGCTCAGGGCGCGGGGTAACATCTCTCCCTTATCGGCAAAGTAGTTGACCAGCTTGTGAATTTGAGGTATGTCATTAATGCGCGACTTTTCAGCCTTCATTTTGATACCAGCCTCTCTATTAAGGTGCTGTAAAAGAAGGCTGGAGGCTGTGCTCTCAGAAAACGGGCCGCATGAGGGCTGAGGCTGACCCTAATAGTGTCCCCGCTCTCCAGCGCCAGGTTAATCTGCCCATCGATGCTCAGCATCGCCTGGTGGTCAGTACGTACTTTTAACTCAACGATAGCTGCAGGCGGAAGCACCATGGCATTGGCGAAGGTAAGGTGGGGGGAAATGGGGTTTAATAGGATCTCCCTGGACTGGGGATAAAGTATGGGGCCACCAGCGGCCAGTGAGTAGCCCGTGCTCCCCGTTGCGGTAGCGATAATCACCCCATCCGCTTTATAGGTGGTTAAAGGAGTACCATTGATAGTGGTCTCTACATAAATAACCCTGGATATGGCACCTCGTCCCAAGACGACGTCGTTTAAGGCATGATAGGTTCGTTTGCCTGCCAGCTTCGCCTGAAGCATAGCACGTTCATCAACCCAACCCTCCCCTGCCAATAAGCCAGCAAGCTTATCGCGAGCCTCATCAATACTCAGCTCGGTCATAAACCCCAGCCTACCCAGATTTATCCCCACAATGGGAATTGACTGAGGGGCCACAGCGCGCGCCGCCCGCAATATGGTGCCATCGCCACCAACGCTAAGGATCAGTTCCGTACTTCCAACCTGAGTCCTGGCATCCTCCTCATCCCATGCAGAACAAAGCCAAACAACCGCATTTAGGGAGGGCAAATAGCCGGCCAGCTCCTCGGCAAAAGCCTTAGCAGCAGCGATTTTTGGGTGATAAAGAATCCCTACCCTCTTCAAGAGCCGATCTCGAAACCTAATCAAATCAACAAAGACTCAAAGACTGAGTTGCAGTGGGAAGTCTATCATTGCGTTAAAGTGCTGTCAAGGTAGAAAGATACTAGCGGCTGTCTCTGCAAATTTCAGCAGCATCCAGGGGTAAATACCGAGCAACAACACCCCGAGGCAGGAGAGGGAGAGTGCAACGCGGAGCCCACTTGAGGCATGCACACCCTCCTTCGATAGCGGCTCTCCCAGAAACATCACACGCACTACCCTCAAATAGTAGTATGCGGAGATCACCGAGTTAATCACGGCGATGATAACCAGCCATAGCAGCTCGGCGTTTACGCCAGCGCTGAATATGTAAATCTTGGCCATGAACCCGGCGGTGGGCGGGATACCGGTAAGTGAGATTAGGCAGAGTGCTAGGGCCAGGGCGTATAACGGTGCGCGCCGCACCATTCCAGAGTAGTCGGCGATCTCATCGCTATTGATCTTGTTGGAGATGGCAATGATGGCGATAAATGCCCCCAGATTGGTGAGGGCGTAGCATGCCAGGAAGAAGATTAATGCGCTGCTGGCCTGGGTGGTAACCGCTGCCAGCCCGATCATCAGGTAGCCTGCCTGGGCGATGCTAGAGTATCCCAGCATGCGCTTGATGTTTTTCTGGGCGATGGCGACTATATTGCCCACGGTCATGGTGATGGCGGCAAGCACGGCGAAGATCATACCCCAGTCCACGCTCGCTGGTCCCAAGGCCTCATAGAAGACCCTCAGTATAACCGCAAAGCCCGCCGCCTTGCTGGCTACGGAGAGATAAGCGGTAATGGGTGTGGGTGCCCCTTCATAAACATCGGGCACCCACATCTGGAAGGGGACGGTGGCGATCTTGAAGCCAAACCCGGCTACCAGTAACACTATGCCCATGAGGAGCGCCGGGCTACCCAGAAGCCCCTTGGCTGAAATGGCGGCGGCGATACCGTCAAGATAGGTGGTGCCGGTGAGCCCGAATACCAGTGCCATACCATAGAGCAACACAGCGCTGGCCACCGCACCCAGGAGCAGATATTTCAAGCCTGCCTCGCTGGACTTGGGGTCTTTGAGAAAGCCGGTTAGGACATAAAGAGAGATCCCCGTTAACTCTAAAGCGACGAAGATAGAGATCAGCTCCCTGGTGGATGCCAACAGCATCATCCCCGTAGCGGCCAAGAGAATCAGGGCATAGTATTCCGCGCGAAAGGCGGCGAACTTACGGGCATACTCAGTAGAGGACAGTAGTATTAGAGCTGCCACTCCCAGGAAAAGTAGGTGGAAGAATAGAGAGAAATGGTCAACGGCCAGCGCGCCGCCGAAGGAGGTCTCATTTCTACCCCACAGGGATAAAGTGAAGATGACGGGCACGGTGAGCCCGATAATGCTTACCCACCCCAGGATCCACTTTTTCCCGATGAAAAGGTCGAGGAGTATGACCACCAGAGCCAGGGCCAACAGGCTTATCTCAGGTGACAGTAGATATAGGTCCAACTCTCGCTCCTTTTTCGAACTCTACGTTACGTCAGAATGAACCCTTAGCTATGCTCCATAAATACAAACCCCAACGAGTAGAGCCTACCGAATAGTATGAAAAACCTCCGCTAAATTTAGTAGCTTCTGGGTATCCTGGTGAAGCTCATCCCATATCTTGGGGAGGTCTTCTCGGGAAACCCAGATGCCTTCACCCACGTCGCTACCCGGTCGGAACTCACCGCTCACCAACTGCGCCAAAAAGTCGATATAGATAACGTGAAGCGTCGTCTTGCCATCCGATTTCACGATCCGCTCGAAGGGAGTGAGCGGGGTGATGAGACGTATCTGGAGATTGGTTTCTTCCATTATCTCCCTGGCGACCCCTTGCTCCATGCTCTCCCCCAATTCTAATTTACCTCCAGGACAGATCCATTTCCCCTGCCAGAAACCATTCCTCTCCGGTACATGCTTCACCAGCAGGATTCGCCCTTCATTATCATCGACCACTGCCCCTACAGCGACCATTATTTCGTCCATAGAAGTCCTCGAGAATGGGCTGGATGCCCAGAATTATGATATCGGCGACTATCCTCGGATAGATACCGAATTTCTTCCATTAGAACCCCCCCGTGATGGGCTGTATGCCCAGCTTAATGATATCGGTGAATATTCGCGGATAGAGGCCGATCAACATTATCAGCGCCACCATGGAAAAGGTATAGACCTTTTCCAGCCCATTGGCATCGGGCACCTCATTATACTCATCCTTAGGCGGGCCATAGAACACGCGCCGCAGCATCCAGAGGATGTATCCCGCGCCGAGCACTACTCCTAAAACGGCCAGGACGGTATAGATGTGAATACCGGCTACCATATTGCTGCTAAAGCTTCCCAGGAAGACCAGTATCTCGGCGGCGAAACCGCTGGTGCCGGGCAGCCCCAGGGCGGCAAAACCGGCGACGCTGAAAACGACCACCAGCACCGGCATCCGCCGCGCCAGCCCGCCAAGCCGGGGGATGCTCCGTTCATGCGCTTTTTCGTAGACCAAGCCCACCAGGGCGAAGAGGAGGCCGGTAATGAGCCCGTGGCTTACCATCTGAAGCACGGCACCGGTCATGCTCACCTGCGATAGGGCGAAAACTCCCAAGAGCACAAAGCCCATGTGGCTGACACTGCTGTATGCGATCAGCCGCTTCAGATCGGTCTGGCGCAGGGTTAGCGCTGCCCCGTAGAGCACACTGACCACCGCCAGGGCGATTATAAGCGGGGCGTAGTTTTGCGCGGTCTCGGGGAACATGCTCACCGAGACCCGGATCATACCATAGCCACCCATCTTGAGGAGCACCCCGGCCAGGATCACGCTCACCGCAGTGGGGGCATCGGTATGGGCATCGGGCAGCCAGGTGTGGAAGGGGAAAACGGGCAGCTTAATGGCATAGGCAATGAAAATTAGGAAGAATATCGCAGCCGCCGTCATGGAGCTTAGAATGGAATCGAGCCCCATCCCGGCTAGTGCCACCATATCGAAGGTGCCGGTATGGGAATAGAGCAGCAGGATGCCAGCGAGCATCAATGCGCTGCCTGTAAGGGTATAGAGGACGAACTTCATCGCCGAATACGCTTTCCTGCCCGACCCCCAGATAGAGATCAGCAGGTACATGGGGATTATCTCCACCTCCCAGAAAATGAAGAATAGAAGGAGGTCCAGGGAGCAGAATACCCCCAGGATGCCTGTTTCCAGCACTAGGAGCCAGGCGAAGTATTCCCTGACCCTTAGTTCGATCTTCCATGAGACGAATACAGCTACCAGTCCCAGGAATGTGGTCAGCAGCAGTAGTGGCAGGCTCAGCCCATCGATGCCCATATAGTACTGGACATCGATTGCTGGGATCCAGGATAACTGTTCCACAAACTGGGGCCCGTCGAGCGAGCGGTCGAACATGGAGAAGAGGGCCAGGGACAGGATGAAGGATACCGCGGTGAAAGCGGCGGCGGTAAGCTTAATCCGCCTAGGGTTGGCCCCGGGGAGCAGTGCTATAACGATCGCCCCGATAACGGGGAGGAAAACGATTACCGATAGATAGGGAAAATCCAACCTTTCCTCCTGATTTCTAGCTAAATATGAGCAGGAAGGCTACTATGGCAATGATGCCAATAAATATGGCCAGCCCGTAGGCCTGTAGCTGTCCCGTTTCCAGCCTCCGTATAAGGCTCCCTCCCATCACCGTGACTGTGGCGATCCCGTTCACTGCACCATCGACAATATGGCCATCGACCCAGTGAAATAACCCAAAGATACCGTTTATCATGAGCCGCATAAGGAAAAGGTTTTCATAGAGCTCATCGAGCCAGTACTTGCGGGATAACAATGTGTAAATGGGAGCGAAGCGCTGCCGCAGCGATGCCGCGGATAGCCACTTTGCGCCATATATGGCATAGGCCAGAAATATACCGGCGCCGGCCAGGCAGAGCGATGCCCAGGCCAGGGGGTGGGTGAGTGCCTCAAAGAAACCGTATGAATGCTCTCCCAGGAATTCATTCACCCCTATCAATCCCGCGATCACAGCGAGGATGGTTAGTATGCCCATGGGGAGGAGCATCACCAGGGGTGATTCATGGAGATGGGCTTTTCCACGATACTCCCCGCAAAAAGTGAGGAAAATCACACGGAACATGTAAAAAGCGGTCATAAAGACGGTGATTATCGCCAGGTAGAATAATATTGGGGCGGTATCCTGGGCTTGGGCTAGGATACCCTCTTTACTCCAGAACCCGGCCAGGGGCCAGATACCGGCAAGGCTGAGGGAGGCGATGAGGAACATGAGGTAGGTCCAGGGCATCGCCTTCCTGAGTCCTCCCATCATCCGCATATCGAAGGTTCCCGTAGCGTGGCTGACGCTGCCTGCTCCCAAGAAGAGTAGCGCCTTGAAGAAGGCGTGGGTAAAAAGGTGAAAAATGCCCACCGCTACCCCTAGCGTAAGACCATGCTCCGTAGAGATGGTGCCACTGGCCACTGCCATTCCCACTACCCCCAGTCCCAGCATCATATAGCCAAGCTGACTGATAGTGGAGTAGGCCAGCACCCGCTTTATATCGTTCATAACCAGGCCCATGGTGGCGGCGAAGATGGCGGTGAATCCGCCGATAACCGCTACCGTTGTGATCGCCGTGGCATCGCTGGCAAACACGGGAAACATACGAGCCACCAAATAGACTCCGGCGGCTACCATGGTGGCGGCGTGTATCAGGGCGCTGACCGGTGTCGGGCCCTCCATGGCGTCGGGGAGCCATGTGTGCAGTGGGAATTGGGCAGACTTGCCCATTGCTCCGGAGAAGACTCCGATGGCGGCCCAGGTGAGTACGGCACCTCCCAGCGTCCCCGCTAGGGCGAGATGCTGAAGCTCCCCGATATCGAATGTGCCGGTCTTGGCATAGAGCAGGAGGATCGCTACCAGAAAGCCGAAGTCGCCGAGCCGGGTTACCACGAAGGCCTTCATTGCTGCCCTGGCTGCCTCGGGCTTGTGGAACCAGAAGCCGATGAGCAGGTAGGAACATAGCCCCACCCCCTCCCAGAACAGGAACAGGAAAATGAGGTTATCTGCCAGTACCAGCCCCAGCATCGAGGCGGTAAAAAGCGACATGAAGGCGAAGTAGCGGATATACCCACCATCCCCGTGCATATAGCCCCGGGAGTAGAACTGCACCATGAGGCTCACCACGGTGACCACGATGAGCATCACCGCCGCCAGCGCATCCACCGTTACCCCTATGTTTATTACGGTGTCGCCGATAGCCAGCCACTCGTAATCGGGCATGGCGAGCACGTGCCCCTCCTGAGCGCTCACCTCTATAAATGTCCAGATAGAGAGGGCAAGTGAGGTGCCGATGGCGCCGATGGTGGTGTACCAGCTGAGCTGGGGCCGATGGTTGAAGAAGGGTCTAAATATAAATGAGATAATGAGGAAAGAGAACAGGGGCAATAGAATTATGGCGAAAATCACTCCACTTGGCATAATGCTACCATTTCATCAGATCGAACTTCTCCGCATCCACTGTCTTCCTGCTTCTATAAATAGCGATGATGAGCGCCAGGCCAACGGCTGCCTCGGCAGCAGCAACCACCATAATGAAAATAACAAAGACCTGCCCGGAAATAATATGGCTATATCGGGAGAAGGCCACCATGGCGATATTGACCGCAGTGAGCATGATCTCGATGCTCATCAGGATGACCACCGCGTTTCGCTTCGCCAGAACGCCGTAGAGCCCGATAGCGAAAAGCACCGCCGAAAGGATCAGGAAATGTTCAAGGCCAACAGACATCGTCTATTTCTCCCTCACCAGCACTATAGCACCGATTATCGCTGCCAGGAGAAGCGCTGCCGCTATTTCAAAGGCAAGGACAAAGCCATCCTCCCCACTAAATAGGGCCTGCGCAATCGCCGTAGTGGTGGGCTCGGTGGGAAGCTCAGCGATGACGTGCCAATCGGTGCTCACCACCACAAAGACCATGGTTACCAAGAATAAAAGTCCTATGAATAAGGCGGGAAGTCGCAACCTCCCCGAGGGACTGCCCCGCCGGCTCTCTCTGGTCAGCATGATAGCGAAGATGATAAGCACCCCGATGGCCCCCACATAGATGAGCACCTGTGCGCCGGCAAGGAAATCGGCACTCAGGGTGATATAGATTCCGGCAACGGTGAGGAAGCATAGCATCAGGAAGAGGGCGGCGCGGAATATATCGCGCATTAATACCACCGCCAGGGCTGCACCAACGCTCACCACTGCCAGAACCCAGAAGGCAATATCTAAACCCATCACTTCACCTTTTCCTTCTCCTCTTCCTCCTCCTCAACCACCCGGTTATTGTCCAGTAGAAGGGCCTGTTTGGGGAGGGCAGGCTCAATCTCGGGACGGGCATAGGCACTCGGCTGTTTTTCGGGGGATGGCATTAGCGCCTCCTTATCCAGTGCCATGTCCCCCCGGCAGTAGCAGGCTGCCTCGTAGACCCTGGATAAATAGAGCCGGTGGGCGGGACATGCCTCGATGCACAGGCCACAGAATATGCATTCTCCAAGGTCGATGTCAAACCTATCCACCCCCGTTTTGCCCTCTGGGGTTTCTTGCGGCACTATCCTGATGACCCCGTAGGGACAGGCATCTTCGCACTGCCGGCACCAGGCGCAGAAACCGCAGTTAAGGCACCTGTTGGCTTCCTCTATAGCCGTCTCTTCTGAAAAGCCGAGGGCTACCTCCTCGAAGCCGCGGATCCTATCCTTAACCGTTAAGTGGGGCACCTTTGCCCTCTCTTTACTCTCGACATCGCTGATATCGAGATCCTCGAAAGCTACCTCCTTTAGTGGCAGCACTGGCTCCAGCTCTTCGAATTTTTCGCTGCGTAGGTAGCGGTCGACGGCGAGGGCAGCCCTGGCCCCGGCCCCGATAGCCTCAACCACAGTCTTGGGCCCGCTCACGGCATCCCCGCAGGCAAAGATGCCGGGTATGTTGGTAGCCATGCTGAGGGGATCGACCTCGAATGTTCCCCTCTTTGTGATGTTTAACTTATGATCCTGGGGCAGGCAGGAGAGGTCGATGGCCTGACCGATGGCAGGGATGAGCATGTCAATGTCGAGTATAAATTCCGACCCCTCGACGGGTACCGGGCGCCTTCTGCCGCTGGCATCGGGTTCGCCCAGCTCCATCCGAATGCACTCCAGGCCTGCCAGCTTCCCTCCATCTTCAACAACCCTGACCGGCGCCGCCAGATAATGGATATTGATCCCCTCGGTCTCCGCATCCTCTATCTCCTCCTCAGCGGCGGGCATCTCCTGCCGCGACCTGCGGTAAACGATAAACACTTCCTTGGCGCCGAGTCGGAGGGCGGTTCGCGCAGCGTCGATGGCCACATTGCCGCCGCCAACTATGGCGACCCTATTCCCCACCTTGACCTTTTTGCCTAGGAGTACATCCCTGAGGAAAAAAACCCCGTGATATACTCCCTCAACGTCTTCGCCGGGGATGTCCAGTTTCATGCTTTCATGGGCACCCACGGCCATGATAATGGCTTTATAGCCTTGTCCTTTGAGCGATTCCAGTGTCAGGCCATCTTTGCCTATGGGGCTTTCCAGCTTCAGTTCAACGCCAAGCTGCAGTATTCCATCGATCTCCTTTTGCAGCACTGCTTTGGGCAAACGATACTCCGGAATACCTACCGACATCATCCCGCCGGCGACGGGGAGCGCTTCGAAGACGGTCACCCCATAGCCCATCCTCGACAGATCGCGGGCGGCGGTCAACCCTCCAGGCCCTGAGCCAATAACCGCTACCCGCTCGTCTTTGGTTCGGGGGTACGGCATTATCTCTCCCCTGCCTACGCTCATTTCATAGTCGGTCACGAAGCGCTTTAGGTCACGGATGGCGACCGCTTTATCCATAGATCCCCGGTTGCATGCCGTTTCGCAGGGGTGGGTGCAGACCCGCCCGCAGACGACGGGGAAGGGATTGGTTTGCCTGATGAGCTCAACCGCTTCAACAAATCGACCCTGGGTGATAAGAGCAACATACCCCTGGGCATCCACGCTGGCAGGGCATGCCCGGACACAGGGGGCTCGCTTTAGCTCATCCCGTAAAAATCGTTGGCCCCGTGCCCGCCTGGAAACATTGAGCCGCTGCTCTGGATACTGTACCGTGATGGGGCTGCGTAAAAGATGCCTCAAGGTAAGAGCCATCCCCTTGGCAACGCCCCGGCCGAAATGCCTGAGGCTCACCCTCTCCCCGTACACCCTGAACATACTTGACCACAGTATAATGAGTATGATGGCGACGGGGATATTAATGAACATAAGCCACCAGGGGAACGAGTGCCAGACAATAACCTCAATCGCGGTGATAAAGATATTTGCCAATGCCAGTGGGAAGAGGAACTTCCAGGCAAACTCCATCAGTTGGTCCACCCTGAGCCGGGGCAGGGTGCTCCGTATCCACACTAGAGCCAGAAATACAAGGAGCACCTTGATCATGAACCATAGCGCCGCCGGCAGCAGTGGCCCGTTGCCTCCACCGAGGAAGAGTGTGGTCACGATAGCGGAAACGGCGAAGGCGTGAGCGTATTCCCCCAGCATAATGAGGCCATACTTCATTCCGGAGTATTCCGTATGGAAGCCGGCGACGATCTCCGAATCTGCCTCCAGGAGGTCGAAGGGGCTGCGGTTGATCTCTGCGGCTGCTGCCAGGAAGAAGATCATTAACCCCAGGGGTTGGAGCAGAAGGAAGGGCACGTTCTGTGCCTCAACAATACTCACCATGGACATGGAGCCGGTTATTATGAGCACACCAATGATGGAGAGCACCAGCGGGATCTCATAGCTTACCATCTGGGCCACAGCGCGCATGGCACCAAGCAGGGAGTATTTATTGCTTGAGCCCCACCCCGCCATGAAAATGCCAACTACGCTCAGAGAGGATATTGCTATTATGTAAAGTATGCCGATATTGAGATCGGCGACGAAAGCACCATGGCCCCATGGGATGATGGCGAAGATCATTAATATGGGAGTGAAGATTATTATGGGGGCTAGCCAGTGAACCCAGCGGTCCCCCAAGATGGGGACGATGTCCTCCTTCAGCAGTATCTTGATGGCATCTGCTACCGGTTGCAGGATGCCCTGTGGGCCTGCTCGATTGGGCCCCTGGCGAACCTGGAATCTTCCTATCCCTCTCCGCTCGATGTAAATAAAGGCCATTACCACAAGCAGGATAAAGGTGGAGAGGATGGCGAAGGCGATGACTACGGGTATGAGGTATGCTGCCCAACCAGGCAAGTAGTTAAGCAGCCAATTCTGGAACTGCTCGAGCACTCCCACTAGCGATCCACCTCGCCCATGCAAATATCAATGCTGCCAAAGGTGATTATGGCATCTGCCAGCTTCCATCCGATAATCATATCGCGGAGTACGGTGAGGTTTATCAGTGTTGGGGCACGTACCTTGAAACGATAGGGTTTAGCAGAGCCATCGCTCACCAGATAAAAGCCCAGCTCTCCCTTGGGGCCCTCCACCCTGCCGTAGGCTTCCCCTTTAGGCGGCTTGAATGTCGGCGATACCCTGGTACGTACCTCCCCTTGGGGAATCTGCTCCATAGCCTGCTCGATAATGCGCACGCTCTGCTTAATCTCCTCTATCTTAATCCGGTACCGGTCGTAGTTATCGCCATTGGTGCCGGTAGGGATGTCGAAATCGAACCGGTCGTAAATGGAGTAGGGATCTGCCTTGCGCAGGTCCCACTTTACCCCGCTGGCACGCAGCACCGGGCCGGCGACCGAAGCGTTGATTGCCTTGTCTGCGGGTAGAATGCCCACTCCCTTGGCGCGGGCAAGTACCACCTCGTTCTCGGCAAGAAGCTGGTCGTATTCATCGATATAGCGGGGCATCTCACCGATAAACCTCTTCAGTGCCGGTATAAACTCCTGGGGGATATCGTGGCTAACCCCGCCGAAGCGCATATAGTTATAGGTCAGGCGCTGCCCGCATGCCATCTCAAAGAGGTCTAGGATCTTTTCCCGCTCGCGTAACATATAAAGGACCGGCGTCATGAAGGCTCCCATGTCGTTGAAGAAAAATCCCACTCCCATGAGGTGACTGGCAATCCGCATAAGCTCGGCCATTATTATTCTGATATATTCTGCCCGCTCGGGGATCTCGATACCGGCAAGCTTCTCCACCGCTAGCACGTAGGCAAAGTTATTGGACATCGAGGCCAGGTAGTCCAGCCTATCGGTAAAGGGGATATTCTGGGTGTAGGTTTTGTGCTCTGCGAGCTTCTCGATCCCGCGGTGGAGGTAGCCAAAGATGGGCTCCATATCGATGATCACCTCGCCATCGAAGGTGACCCTCATCCGAAACACCCCGTGGGTTGAGGGGTGCTGCGGCCCTATATTAATAGTGACTGGCTCGGTTTCGAGCGTCATTTACTCCCTGCTACGTCGCTTTCCCACCGCCCGGCACGTCTATAATAAAATCCTTCCTCAGAGGATGCCCCTTGAACCCATCCCAGAGGAAGATTCGCTTCATATTGGGGTGTCCCTCAAAGGAGATGCCCATGAGGTCATAGATCTCGCGCTCCTGAAAATCTGCCCCCTGCCACAGGCTGACCACTGAAGGCACTATGGGATTTTCGCGCTCATCGCACTTCGTCTTTAAGATGATGCTATGGTTATTTTCTAGCGAGGTCAAATGGTATACCAGTTCGAAATAGTCGATGTAATCGACGGCGGTGATGCTGTTGAGGTAATCGAGATCGAGGCTCTCTTTGATGAAGCGCGCCACGTTAAGAAGCGCTTCGCTGCGGACGAAAACAGTGGTTTCGTCGGAGCCGGTGATAGCGTCGGGGGAATGCTCCCCTATTTGCTGCGCGACCTCTGTACCGGAAAGCGGCTTAGTCATTCTGCTATTTCTTAATAAGTTTGTCTTTCGAGACCTTGCGATGCAGCTCCATGAACCCGTGGAGCAGACCCTCGGGGCGAGGCGGGCACCCAGGGATGTAGACGTCTACCGGGACGATGAGGTTTATCCCGGGAACCACGCTATAGGAACCACGGAATGCTCCGCCGCTGATGGTGCAGGCTCCCATAGCTATAACCCACTTAGGCTCGGCCATCTGATCATATATTCGCCTCAGGGCTGGGGCCATCTTCCAGGTGAGCGTGCCGGCAACAAGCATCAGGTCGGCCTGGCGTGGAGAGAAGCGAAAAACCTCCATGCCGAATCGAGAGAAATCATAGCGTGAAGCAGCAGCACAGATCATCTCAAAGGCGCAGCAGGCGAGCCCCAAGAGAACCGGCCAGACAGAGTATCGCTTTCCCCAATCTATAACGTGCTCGGTTGAGGTAAGCAGTACATTGCGCTGAAGCTCCTCATGGAGCCAGGCTACCGGATCGGGATAGGGTTCCTTTGAAGCTGCGATGAGCGCCTCGATCTCCGCGCCCTCGGTCTTATCCAGTTCGCTGCTCACATAGGGCATCTCTATTTCCACTTTAGAACTCCCTTTCTCCACGCATAGATGAAACCGACGATTACGATCAGGAAGAAGGCCAGCATCTCCACTAGCCCGAAGAGCTCAAGCTGCTTTAACTCCACCGCCCAGGGATAGAGGAAAACTACCTGTATATCGAAGATTACAAAGAGCAGGGCAAAGAAATAATAGCGGAAGTTGAATTGAACCTGGGATTTACCTATCGTTTCCATGCCGCACTCATAGGTGGTGTACTTTGTAGGGTTGGGCTTCCGGGGGACGACGTGGAGGAGCCTGAGGGTAACGGGGATTAGGATCATTGAGGCGGTAAAACCAAGAGCAGCGATGAGGAAGATTCCAATGTAACCGAAGTCACCTAGCAAATATCACCCCTCCGAGTTAATTTGGAAACCTGCAGTGTTTTACAACAACTTTTGGAATTATACAACATGTCATTTTAGTTGTAAAGTGAAAAAAAGCACAAATATAGTATTGCTTACTCCTTGAGAAAGACTAGTTGTCACTAGAGAACACCTATTAAATGAGCATTTCTGGTGTCCCAGTCATACCCGATTTTACTTCACCTGCCTAGCATCTACCACTTTTATCAAAGAATGATCCTCCATGGTTCGACTAGCGATCTTATCCCCTCCACCCCTATTTTCGATGCCGAGAAGTTTATTAAGAGCCTAAGCTCACCCGTATTCGGTATCGACCTTAATTGGCTTGCTCCACTCCCACGGTGCCATTGAGATAAGCTGGAGATAATCGTTGCCTAGGGGGTAAAACCAAGATGTATGGAATGGGAATACGTCTTGCATTTCCTCTCCGGGCCAGTCAGCTAAGAATCGTAGAACTAACAGGATGATGGAGTGTACCAGGTGGAAGTCTTTCAGGAGGGGAAAGATAAGCGATGAGTTGCTCAACGGATAGATCTTCACCACGTTACTGTAAGCGAAGATACTAATAGAGAACTGGAGGAAGGGGTACAATCAAATTCGACCACACAGTTCCCTAAGATATCTACCGCCAGCTCCCGACGCTGTACGGTCATTAAATATGTCGGCAATTATAACTTTAGATATGGTAGAATAGTCGGGGGCAGGGCAAGCTTTGTATTCAAGTATTGTTTTTACAGTTCAAAGCATTGGAGGAAGGATTGAATGATACTATTTTTAGGCGCAAAATGGGCTTAGCTTTACTTAAAATCCGTGATTCTGGCAGGTTATTCATCCTGCCTGTTCTCCTTTTGCTCTGCACCCTGTTTTACTATTTTGGAGAACTGGTAGACTGGGCGGCATGGGACGCATTACGCCGGGATTTCTTCTATGGTATACACGATATACATCGCCTCTTGTTTTTAGCTCCAATAATCTACGCTGGCTATGTTGCCAGGGTCAAAGGTGCAGTAATCATTACACTGGTGAGCTTAATGATCTTCTTACCCCGCGCTATTTTCATATCTCCTTTCCCTGACCCATTACTCAGAATGGTGCTTTTTACATTAGGTGCCGGTGTCATTGGTTATCTTATCGCAATCATACGCAATGAGTCCGAACGGCGGAGAACACTCGAAAGTCTGCTTAGAAGCGAGAGAGATCAATTTCTTGAAATACTGGACGGAATGGGAGATGGGGTCCTCATTACAGGCCCGGACTACAAGGTGCGGTTTGTAAATTCAAGCATGAGAAGAGATTTCGGTGAAGGCATCGGCTCTTACTGCTACAAGTATCTTCATAACCTTAACAGCCCTTGCGAGCAAGTCTGTAAACTGCCAAATGTTATAGATGGTGAAATTACAGGATGGGAATACAGCTTCCCGGATGGCACGGCTTACGAGGTACTTGCTTCACCATATATTGATTCCGATGGGGTGGTTTGCCAGCTCGCCACGTTTAGAAACATCGCGCATCGCAAGGGGGTTGAGCCGGAATTATCGAACTCGACCAACTGAAATTTAGCGCCTCTGTATAAATTCCATACGATTTAACGCCCATACGTTATAGTTACCTTGCGCTTTATCCTCTATAATTACTCTGGTTGAAGAGCTGGAGAGGCCATACCCATGGAACTAGAGCGAATTTTAGCAATTGTCTTGTTTTCCATATTGCACTGGGTGCTGGCAATAATGTTGCTTGAAGACCTGGCGGATAGGAATCGGGTGCTGGGGGGGCGAAAATGGCCATGGGCTGTAGCAATAATATTTGTTATTTTCTTTGGATCGCTGGTGTACTTGTTCTGTCACCCTAAGATTTTCTATGATGGTAATGATAAATAGGAGCTTTGGCAGAGGGATATTAAGAGAAGGGCTACCCATCCCGGGTAGCTCCCTGCTTACATCATTATCACTAGGTATAAATACCTATCCTTATAGTCGGTGACATACGACATTTCGGCAAGCAGAAACAGGTATTACGGCGGAAGTCAGTTCCCCCAGCAGGGTGTTATAGTGATAGTGGAGATAAAAAGGCGGGAAGCCTAAGAAAGGAGGGACTGAAATGGAATGGCAGATCATACTGGCTCTGGTGGTGGTGGCACCTCTAATCCTCTTTCCGGTAGTCTTTATATGGTACGTGACCGTTGGTGGCCTCATCGCAGCGTTGAGGGAGAGGCAGAAGGTGAAGGCTGCCGCTAAGGAGAGAATCGGAGAAGCAGTCCACCAGCATCCAGCAGAGGCACCAGCCCGCACAGGAAAACACTAAGGATTCACAACTAGCCAAAACGGCTGGAGCCAAACACAGAAAGGAGGGGCTGAATAAGTCCCTCCTTTTTTTATCCTCCTCCATGGCTATTTGCCTGTCAAGCAATGCTACTGCGGGTTATTTAAGATAAGGGCTACATATTCCAGTTAATCTCCTACCTCCATAACTACTACTGGGCAAAATACCCGCTTTATGAGCAGTGGCATACGGCATTTCGGCAAGCAGAAATAGGTATTACGGCGGAAGTCAGTTCTCCCAGATAGATGTTAGAGTGATAGTGGAAGAAAAAAGAGGTGTGAAGCCTTATACAGGAGGGGCTAAAATGGCTGAACTGTTTCAAGAGGTTGAAGAGTATCTTGCAAAACAGAGAGAGCAAGTTCCAGTTCCAGTACAGCGACAGGAACAGCAAATACAGGCCGAAGCCAAAGAAACCATCGAAGAGGCGTATGCACGAAGGTTTCGTGATTTGGGATGGTAAAGACGGAAGAAAATGTTGAGAAGATAGACAATTTTTTATAGAGACTCTTGATAAAAGCCCCTTTTGTAAAATCCCCTATCTGAGAGAGCATCCAATTTGGTTAACGTAAAACCGCTTTAGTCAAGTGCATAACCTATTGGCTGCAGCAGGCAGTTTGTTAGAAGTAGGGGTGGACGTTTATGTTCACCCCAGTAGAGGCTCGACGTTTGTTCCGCTATTTTTAGTGCACAACCCTCCTGCAAGGTTGAAATGGCAAGATCAGTATTTTACGCGGGTGCGGTTAAGGCCGTCTGGCAGGGCTGGGTTCATATTGGTGGGAAAAGCTTATCACACTGGCATCGCCAGCAATGGTTCAAGAAAGGGACTTTCACAGTAGAGCCAGGATATAATCAGATCATATCGGTGCCTCAACGGTTATTGAGGTGCCTTTACCTGGCTCAGATTCTATCTTAATGTCGCCACCGAGCAATCGGGCTCGCTCCTGCATTCCGGCTAAGCCAAGCTTACCACTTCTAGTTAAATCTCCCACTGAGCTTGGAAGGTCAAACCCTTTACCATTATCTTTAACGGTTATCCTGATTCTCCCCACCTCGAACTCCACTATGAGCTCGGCCTCGGTTGCCTGGGAATGTCTCCACATGTTCCTTAATGCCTCTTGAGCGATGCGGAATAGCATCAGCTCTGCCTCTGGAGGCATACGTCGTTCCGTGCCCAGCACCTGAGGCTTTATCGCAATCCCTGAGTATCGTGATACATCAGAGGCCAGCCATTCCAGAGCTGGGAGCAGACCGAGGCGGTCTAGCATTGGAGGTCTCAGGTCTTGGCTCAAACGTCGCACGTCTTGAATTACACTGGTGGTCTGCTGCCACAGATTCTCCAAGACGGCTCTTTTGTCCTTCGAAAACCCCTTGCCACTGGAGGCGAGATTGTCCAACTGGCGGGAGAGAACGACCAGAGCCTGGATGGTATCATCGTGAAGTTCCCGTGCAATGCGGTTTCTTTCCTCCTCCTGGGCCTTGGTGAGCTCCCCCAAGTAGTAGCTCAAGTTCTCCCGCATTAGTTTCTCTTCGGTCACATCCCTGGCAATATGCTGAAAGGCTACAAGTTGGCCGTCTCTTAAGACAGGGTTGGTGGATAACTGAACAGACGCCTCAGACTTGTCCTTCTTAATCAGCGTAACTTCTGAAAGGTGGCCAATTGCTTCACCCCTCTGGAGTAAATCTTCTGTTTCTTTGATTCTGTCTAGACAGCCCTCTGCGATCAGATCGCTTGACTTCTTGTCCCGTAGTTCCCCCAAAGAGTATCCCGACAGCCTAACAAGGGCCTCATTAGCTGCAACTATATTTTCCTGCAAATCATGAAGCCAGATGGCATCATGGGCGTTCTCAAATAGCTCCCGGTATCTTTCTTCAGACACTCGCAGTTGCTCAGCGACTTCCCGCTGATGTTCGTAGAGACGCGCATTCTCTATGGCAACGCCAACCTGACTGCCGATGGCGGTAAGTAGCTCCACCTCGTACTCGTTAAAAAAGCGGTAGCTGCGCGTGAGCACACAGAGCGTACCCGTAACCTTTCCTTTGGATTTTAGTGGCACGATCATGAGGGATTGGACCCCCTTCTTGTTGAATACGCTTCTATTAAGCCTAGGATCTTGGGAGGCGTTTTCTATATATAGCGGTTCCCCCGTCTGAGCCACCCTACCACAAATATCTTCGCCAATCTTAACCCTGTCCATATCCTGAGTAAGCCATGTAGACATACCACGACGAGCAGCGACGGACAGCTCACCAGCTTCTTCATCCACAAGATATATTAAGGCAGCTTCAACCTGCATCATATTAGTGGCAATCTCCGTAGCCTTATCCAAAATCTGTTCTATTTCTAAAGATTGATAAAGGATGTCAGAGGCTTGATTAAGTGCAGCAAGCCTTTTCTCGTTATCTTTTACGACACGAAGTTGAAATTCGAGCGCCTTGCCGGTCCACTCCAGCTCAGTACGTTGTTGCCGCTCCTTTCGCAGTGAATCGAAGGAGAGGGCAACCGTATTAGCAAGTATAAAAACAGCGCCTATTTCCAGTAAGGCGTCCGCAGGATGGGGCGAGAAGACGACGGCACGGGGGAGCATACAGGCAAGAGCAACCAGCGAAATTATGAAGCTTTCTCTTCGCCCAAAAAGAAAACCGGCATAGATTATTGGCACCATAAAGGCAATCCTCTCGAAGGCGTGACGATCTAGGCCGAGTTTGGACGTTAAGTCGGCGAGGAATCCTGGCTGCTCTATCTGGCTCCCATAGTGAAAAAAGGTGAGAAGCGCGAGTATGCCGAGGATAATCCAAAAACCTGGCCTTTTGACATCAATTCTTAGCCAGCCAATCAATGATGTATATTTCAACTCTCTCCGCCTTTCATGACTCGAAGTGGGGGACCTCAGGGCACATCCTCGAGAGTGATCCAGCCTTCTTTCAAACCACGCACTACTGCTTCAGTGCGAGAACTGACCTGCAGCTTATTAAAGATATGCGTCAGGTGACCCTGGACCGTCCGTATGCTGATACAAAGCTGGTCGGCAATCTCTTGATTACTTAGGCCTCTGGTCGCCAGCCTGAGAATATCCGTCTCCCGCTCGCTGAGTGCTTCGAAGGTCACCTTTTTCCGGGAATCATCAGAGATGGGCACGAAACGGTTCAGTACCTTGCGGGCAATGGAAGGATGGAGCACCGACTCTCCTCCGTGTACCGCTCGGACGGCATTTACCAGTTCAAGAGCACGAACGTCCTTCAGCAGGTAGCCAGCGGCCCCTGCTTCCAGCAGGCTAAAGATAAATTGGTCGTTATCATAAACGGTCAGAATCAGCACAGTTATGCTAGGGCAAAGCGCCTTGATCTGTCTGGTGGCCTCGATGCCATCAAGATTAGGCATGGAGATGTCGATTATGGCGACATCCGGTTTCAACTCAGTAGCCAGCCTTACCGCCTCCACTCCATCGACAGCCTCAGCTATCACTTCCATATCCTGTTCCTGTTCTAGAATCTTGCGTGTACCCTCCCGCACCACTGCATGGTCATCAGCAATGAGGATTTTGATCTTATCCAAGTTTCTCCTCCTCGGCTCTGTTCGGCTGTAGTTGGTAGATGGTTCTATTGAGTGTTTATGTTATGTAGGCGAAACGATTAGAGAAGATTCGTTCTTCTTTGTAACCGACTTCTGTTTCATGACCAGCTCTTCTAGATCTGTTCTTAAGTTTTTATCATCCTGCCGAATGATAGTTCCTATGTTGTCACCTGATAGAGTGAGTTGCTGGTAATTTAACTTCTGTTTAACAACATCTGTCAATTCTAGGTCTATTTGGTAGCCAATACTTTTCCTTCCTAAAGCTCTAGACACTTTTTAGTGTTGTATCTGAGCCTAAGAATGGGTCTAAAATAGTCTGAGGTGAGGAAAATAGCGAATTACCAAGTCTGTCATATATACGCTGTGCTTCTAGGGGCGCTGTAGGTGATTCAGCTTGCTGATCTAATAATGCTAGTCGCAGGAGAAAAGGGGTCAACTTCTCCTTGTCACCTCTTACTTCAACGGAAAGATTTTTATTGCGCTTGCCCACCCTACCGGTTGTAGTAAACACCCTATTTTCTCCAGGATATCAAGCATTTTCCAATTTTATCAGCGGTTGCTTATGCTCCAACATATGACTTAATCATTTCAACCTGATTCTACGCCCTTTTTCACACTGCATCAAGTCCACTTCTAGGCTGGGAGAGCAGATTTGAGGAATAAAAAGTACCATCTAAGTTGTACCAAGATGATTCTGTACATCACTAAATTTAAATATGCCTTGACAGAAACTTACCTCATCGCTGCCATTCGGCTGGGCATACAGAGGTCAGCCGAGGAGTAAGGACTAAAATGAGAGGGAGGCATATACGGAGGGGGCGGGTCAGAAGTAAACCAGCGTTAAGTTCAATGGGGTCTTAAATGACTCACACATAGCAAGACTACGGTGCATGCGACACCGTTAGTCCGCGTGATGGTTTAGTCGTCTAATGCTCAGGACGCCGAACTTTAAATTCGGAGACTAGGATTCAAAACCTCACCCCCGATGAGACTCGCCTCCGCCCACTTTCCACTCCCCATCGTGGTGGTGCAAAGGTAAATACCGGTTAGCCAGCATTACTATGATTATGGCCCAGGCTATAAGCCCCGCCGATACTGCAATCTCCATCCAGTGAGGGATATAAGCGTAGCCCTCTCGTCCGGCGAGGGCAAACCAGCTCACATTGAAGCGATTGAGCACCAACCCGCCTACGACAAGCAGCGCGCACCATAATAGTTTGGTTTTGCTCTGTCTAATACTAGCCCGTGAAAGTAGGATAATTGGCAGAGCCACCCCAACAATTATCTCGAACCACCATAGAATGTTGTGCGGGTAATCGCTGAAGATTAGGCCCATTTCTCCCGATACTGCCAGATCTACCAATCTCAGAAGTAGGTATAAACCCAGGATGTAGGGGATAGCCTTGCCCAGTCCGCTTAGAATATCACGGCCTAGCTTGTGGCCGAATGCCCTGCTGCTGAGAGACGACTCGAATATTACCATGGCTGGCCCCACTGCAATAGCCGAAATGAGGAAAAGAAGTGGCAGGATCGGCGTATACCACAGGGGGTCCAGCGTCTCTGGCATCATAAGCGCCATCGAGCCCAGGGAGGACTGATGCAGGGTAGATAGAACGATGCCGGCGATAACCAGCGGGATCTGAATCGCCCGTATTATTCGCAGCGGAACGCGCCAATTTAGCCGCTCAAAGACCACCGGGCTGAACTCGAGGGCCAGAACGGCGGTATATGTCATCACGCAAATAGCCACCTCGAACAGAGGGGAATGGATGTTCCAGTATATGATGGCGTGCCAGATATACCACGGTTGCCCCAGGTCTACCAGTAGGGCAAGGATAACCAATGTGTATCCCAGGAACGCGGTTAGAATGGCTGATCTTATTATTGGGTAGTACTTCTTTCGGTTAAAGATGTAGACCGCTCCTGCTAGGGTAAATCCTCCCGCTGCCAGAGCAACGCCGCAGTACAGGTCTAAGCTGATCCACAGTCCCCAGGCACGGCCGTCGCTAAGGTTACTGATGGCACCTATCCCGTTTAGGTAGCGATAGATCATCACCCCGAGTCCGATGATAGCCAAGGCTGTCACGATGGAGGTGCCGATAGGGAATGAACGTCCCACCGATATCATTTCATCGAATGAACGTCTTACTGTAGTCATTTGGCCACCTCTTCTTTATCCTTCTGGTCATCGGTTTCTGCTCGATTCAATCTGTCCTTACGTCTGATAACCCAATAGAGGCCGGTCATAAGGGCCGCCACTGCGAACAGCGCCGGCGGAACCGCACTCATAGCGCGTTCAGGATTAATGGTCACTGCATCGTATTTCAGGGTTGGGAACCTGATTCTTTCAAATGGAACAGGAGACAGATAAAGCCAGGATGTACCTCCCACCTCTCTCTCTCCATAAATATGGTCTACGTATTCATCCGGATTGGCCGCGATGCGCTTCTTCGCCTCGGCGATTAACTCGTCACGCTCGCCGAATTTGAGGGCACCGGTAGGACAGGCAGTGACACAGGCTGGCTTCAGGCCTCCACCCTGCCGGTCGGAGCAAAAGGTACACTTGCGGATCCAGGGTATCGGTTCTTCCCACTCAAAGGTTGGTATGCCAAAGGGGCAGGCCATCATGCAGTAGCGACAGCCGATGCATTTTTTTTCATCATAGACCACTGCCCCGAATTGGTTCTTCTGCAGAGCACCCACGAGACAAGCGGCTTGGCAAGCCGGATGCTCGCAGTGCATACACTGCTGCTTAGCAAAGACCCAGTGGAAATTGCCATTTTCTGCTACTTCACTGAAGCGTATACGGGTAAAGGTGTGGGCGGATAAATGGGGCGGGTTTTCGTAGGTTCCCCGATTGGTGGTCTCCTCTGCCGTTAGCTCATTCCACTGCTTACAGGCCACCTGACATGCCCTACATCCTATGCATTTATTGAGATCGACCAGCACTCCTTTAGTCATCCTATGCCCTCCTTACATTGCACAAGAAAGTCTTGTATTCGGGAATGGTAGTGTTGGCATCACCAACGTGGGGAGTGAGGATGTTGCCGCTGTCGCCTTTGGACATGCCCGAATAGCCCCAGTGGTTTAGTATGCCTATGTGATGTACTGTCTTCCCATTCACCGCTATCCCACGGAAGCGCTGGGTCACAACTGCCACAGCCTCAATTTTCCCCCGTGCCGAGCTTACTATGACCTTATCCCCGTTCTCAATGTTCAGGGTGGCTGCCAGGTCCTCACCCAACTCCACATACATCGCTGGCATCATCTCTACCAGCCATGGCAGGTTCCTGGTCATAATCCCTGTCTGCCAGTGCTCGGTGCAGCGGTATGTAGTTCCAACATACGGGTAATCAGCGTCTGTGCCGCGGGCATTCATGAAGGTCCCTATAAACGCTGCGGGGTTACTTTGCTGCGACGACATCACATTCCTGATCGGGCTTTCCCAAGGCTCATAGACCTCGGGAATCGGCCCGTCCTTGAGACCCAAGCCCCAGAGGCGTGCCACACCCTCAGGCTTCATTATGAAGGGCAGATTTCCACCGCCCCTTACCGGCCCTCCACCACCATCCTTTACATCGCCCTCCCAGTCGGCACCATTCCATCGGAGCACTGGATGCTCACTGTCCCACGGATTGCCGTCGCGGTCCACCGAGGCGCGGTTGTATATGATGCGGCGATTTAGCGGCCAGCACCACGCCCAATCGGAATAGAGCCCAATCCGATTCAGAGAGCGGTCCACTGTATCACGCTTCTTAAGCTTGTTTCCATCCGCCTCAGTGTACTGATTGCAGTAGAGCCAGTTGCCTGAAGAGGTCTTACCATCTTCTCTCAGGTGAACGAAACTGTCGATCAGTTCCCCAGCAGCATATGTCCGAGTCCCGGTAGTAAAGGGCACCAAGGCATAACCGTTCACCTCCCTAGCAACTTGATCGGGATCAGGATCATCCCCATATGGCCAGTCCAATTCAGTAATAGCCTCACGAGTAGGCGCACCGGTATCCGTAGCGTAAAGCTGTTTCAGCTTCATCATTATGCGGCTCATTATCTCCAGGTCGGGTTTGGCCTCTCCCGGCGGGTCCACTGCCTTGTAGCGCCACTGTGCCCAGCGGCCGCTATTGGAGATGCTCCCGTGTTTCTCATAGGAACAAGCAGCGGGCAGAAGGAATACCTCAGTTTCAATATCTTCAGGTGTGACTCCGGGCCTCTTCCAGAATTCGGCCGTCTCATTCATCCAGATATCGGCAATCACCAGCCACTTCAGTTTGCCCAGGGCCTCACGTTCTCCGTGAGAGTTGGGGCCGCCTACAGCGGGATTTTGACCCCAAACCCACAACCCTTCTATCTTGACTGTGCCCATTGCCTCAAACATCCCTATATGAGTGTAGTTGACGCCGTTGGCTACCTTGGGCAAGTATTGATAGCTGATATTATGGTCGGTATCGGGCCACCAGGCCTTGAGCAGGCTTACCAGATACTTTGGAGTGTGATGCCACCAGTTAACAGGATTCCCTCCCTCCAGATCAGCGGGAGGGGTAACGCTTTCAGGTGTTATTCTGCCAAGATAGCCCGCAAGGGTAGTGTCGGTATCACTATCAGTTGGTACCTTGAGATAACCCGGCAGGATATGGCTCAGTAGGCACATATCGGTGGAACCCTGAACGTTGGATGTACCGCGCAGGGCGTTAATACCACCGCCGGCAATACCCATGTTTGCCAGCAACAGCTGAAGGATGGCGTAGGATCTTATGTTCTGAGTACCATAAGTATGCTGTGTGGTACCCATGGCATACATGATGGTGCCCGCCTTGCCTTTTGCACCACTCTTGGCGTATTCAGAGTAGACTTCGTTGAGTTTCTCCTGGGGGATACCGGTGATCTTCGAAACCGTTGCCTTGTCATAGCGCTTGTACTGCTTCCACAATAGCTTGAGCACACAATAGTCGTTCAGCTCTGCCCAGGCCACATCGGGATAGGGGCTGGCCCTGTTCGTCCAGCCGCTCCAGTACGGTGTGAGCAGCTTTGCCTCAGCAGTCGGTTTTGTGGGATTAGCATACTTCCAGGTACTGGTATCGTACTTAGTGCCATCCCATCCGCTGAAGAGTCCGTTTTGCCCCTCTTCACCTGGCAGCTTGATATCACTACTAACCACATAGGCTGCATTGGTGTATTGAGTGACATATTCAATGTTGTAGTTATGGGGATTCTTTCTCATATCTTCAAGCACGTGGTATATCATGCCTCCGATGAAGGCGATATCCGTTCCAGACCTCAGCCGGGCGTAGATATCAGCTCTGGATGAAGTGCGGGTGAAGCGTGGGTCAACATTGATGAGCTTTGCACCACGCTCCTTTGCCTCGGTTACCCACTTGAAGGATATGGGGTGGTTCTCTGCCGCATTGGATCCGATAATCATGATGCAGTCGGAGTTCCTGATATCGATCCAGTGGTTGGTCATTGCCCCTCTACCGAACGACTCTGCCAGAGCCGCTACCGTAGAGGAGTGTCATATACGGGCACAATGTTCTAAGTATACGACCCCAAGGGCACGGTTCATTTTGGACAGGAGGTAACATTCCTCGTTATCTAGCTCGCCTCCGCCGAGACTGGCGATCTTCTCATTGCGATTGACCGTCTTTCCGTTGTCATCAGTCATTGTGAACCCGCCTGGGGCATCGCGTGTCGCCTTGACCCTGTCTGCAACAGTGTCAATCATCCAGTCCCAGGACTTCTCCTCCCAGTCAGTTGCCCCAGGGGCTCTATACAGGGGCTTTGTAAGCCGGTACGGGTTAAGCTTGCCATTCACCCAGTGTATCTGAGACATGGCCGGTCCCTTGGGACAAAGCGAGCCCTGGTTGATGGGATGGTCTGGGTCCCCTTCTATCTTAGTGATTCCATCCTCATAGGTTGCAACAATGGCTCCGCAGCCAACGCCGCAGTAACAGCAGATGGTAGATGTTTCTTTGACCCTCTTTTTTAATGGGATCTCTCGGGCTGCGGCCAGCGCCGTTCCGCTGCCGAGGTAAATAGCAATCGCTGTTGTACCGACACCTGCTCCCGATAGCTTTATAAAGTCTCTACGGTTTATTTCCATAAGCCCTCTCCTCCTTTCTATTGTTCAAGTACTTGCGGTTTCACTGCATTCACCCTACTATCAATGCTTTTATCTCGCGTCTACTTCATTTTGATGCCAACTACAGCAGGCCATCCGGAAGCCATTCTTGTTCGCGATTGCACGCTCGTTTGAGCGCATCGCGATAAGCCTACTCTTTAAGGTCCATTGCCAAATTCAGTTCTTATCGCAAAGCAGACGGTGACATACCTGACCCCTTCGATCTCTCTAATGTCGGACAATGCACTTAAGCCTTGACCCGCGATGTCCCATCCCTCCACGACGGCAATCACGTCATGGGGGCCGGTTACAGCGTCTGCACAGCTTATGGTGGGTTTGTGACGCAGCAACTTGGCAATTTGCTCTGCCTTGGCGCTGGTGTCAACATCGATCAATAGATAAGCCTTCTTCATCTTGCCCTTTTCAGCTTCTCCTTGGCGGTCTTGACCATAACGGCAGCAGCGGTGGCCAGACTCACCGCAGCCAGGTCACCCACGGTTAGGATGCCCAACAACTGACCACCTTGTTTTCATTTCCCTGGGCTCCTACCCTAATCCTAACTATTTGGTTTTGGAATTCCATCCGCCAGGGCATATAGTTCGAACGCGAAAAATACTTACAAATCGCTCTTGAGATCCAGACAATACTAAGTAATTCATGCAAAAGCTAGTAAGCTCCGCCATCGACAACTCCTATTCTTTGTGATAGTATTCTTCTTGCGGATAACTTTCGTATACATGCAATCCACTAATTTAAGCTTATTATGGAGAGGATAAGGGTTCTACTTGCTGATGATCACCCTGCGTTCCGTGAGGGCTTGAGCCGGCTCTTAGGGGAACAGGAGGATCTTGAGGTAGTTGGTCAGGCGGGCAACGGTGAAGAGGCGGTTAAGCTGGCCAATGAGCTGCGGCCAGATGTCGCCATCATCGATGTTGCCATGCCCAAGCTTAGCGGCATTGAGGCAACCAAGCAGATAAAAGCGAACTGTCCTGACACTGCCGTCCTCATCGTCAGTGCCTATGACAATGAGCCATACGTCATCAATGCCATAGAGGCAGGGGCAGCTGGCTACCTACTGAAGAATGTACGGGTTCGCGAACTGAGCGCTGCTGTCCGGGCACTGCATAATGGTGAGATGGTGCTAGATTCCAGTGCTGCCCGCAGGGTTTTCAGTCGTCTGGCACCTGTTGCAGGCAGTGTCAGTGCCGGTGAGGCGTCAAAGCAGCTACACCAGCGAGAACTTCAGGTGCTTAAGCTGGCTGCCAAGGGGATGAGCAACAAGGAGATTGCCCAGGAGCTTACCATCAGCGTGCGTACCGTTCAGACCCACCTGGTAAACATCTTCGCCAAACTCAATGTCAACTCGCGCACCGAGGCCGTGCTCCACGCGCTTAGAGAAGGCTGGCTCACCCTGGACGATCTGCCTTAGAGAGCTAATCCAGAGCCATGGCGCAAGGTATCGATTTGTTTCAGAGCAAGAATCATAGTCTTTTACGAAATCCCCATCTCTGGATTATCGCCGCTTTGATGGTCATCTTCACTCTCAGCTACTACGCTGACCAAGTCAATTTGAGCTGGTTGCCTTTCGGCCAGAGATTCTTCACAGAGGAATATGTCCACGACCTACACCGCCTGTTGTTCCTGATACCCATGCTCTATTGTGCTGCCATATTCCGGTTCAAGGGCGCATTAGTTATTTCCGTTGTCACCCTCTGCATTGTACTACCCCGTGCATTATTTTTTTCCTCCTACCCGGACCCAATCTTGAGGGCAGTAGTCTTTGCCGCGATAGCCAGCCTAGCTACCATAGCCCTCGGATTAGAACGGGATCGAAGGCAGGAGGAGAGGAAGGCTCACCGCGATCTGGAGAACAGTGCCAAGCTACTTATAGCTTCGGGAGCACGCTACCGAGACCTGTTTAACAGCGCCAGCGATGCTATCGTCATCCGCGACCTGGAGGGTAATATCTTTGAGGTCAATCAGGCGATGTCAGACCTCACCGGTTACGCAACCGAGGAGCTAACAAGGATGAATATCGCCCAGTTTCTCACGCCTGAGAGCCTTAGTATTGCCATGGAAATGCAACAAAAGCAGCTCGAGGGTGAAATAATAAGCCAGCGCTACGAATTGGAGTTGATCAGGAAAGACGGGGCGAGGGTGACTATCGATGTGGCGATCAGGATGATCACAGAGGACGCGCAACCGGTGGCTGTTCAGGCCACCATTAGGGACATTACCGATCAAAAACGACTTAAAGAGAATATGCAGTTCTATATTGCTGAGATTACAAAAGCTCAGGAGGAGGAACGGAAGCGCATTGCCCGCGAGTTGCACGATGAGACGGCTCAGGATCTGGCTACCCTGTTGCTTGACTTCGAAGCCATAACAGAGAGCAAGGAGCGGTTGCCAGAGACTACTATACAATTAATGGATCAGCTACGGGAAAGAGCTGAGAGCATAATGGAGGGGGTGCGCCGTTTCAGCCATGAGTTGCGCCCGGGGATATTGGATCAACTAGGCCTGCTACCGGCGTTAGAATGGCTGGTGGATGACATTAACGTAAGCTATGGAATCGATGCTCGTATGGAGGTAATCGGAACCGAGCGACGCTTTTCGCCTGAGGTGGAGTTGGTGCTATTCCGTATTGCTCAGGAGGCATTTAGAAATGTCCAGAAGCATGCTCAAGCCTCGAAAATGGAGGTTATGTTGGAATTTGCCGAAGGTAAAATGGGAATGTCTATTTGTGACAATGGTAAAGGATTTGATTTGAGAGGAAGCTTGGCAGAGCTACCTCGTGCGGGTAAGCTCGGACTTATCGGTATGGAAGAAAGGGTACGACTGCTTGGAGGTAACCTGAGAATACAATCGGAGCCAGGAAAAGGGACAACAATAGAAGTAGAAGCACCAGTCTGATTTGCTCATGTAGCAAGAGCACTCTTTAGTGCAACAGGCTAGTTGTGAGATTTTTAGCATTTACTATTGTGGAGGTGCGTAAATACAATCTCAAAATCATCCCAAATCGAAGGGGAGACCGTTTCGAAGTCGATCTACATCATCACTAAAACCTCTTCCAAATACAAAAAGCGCTAGCCGGCTAAGGCTAGCGCTCTGACTTTTCTTACTGGAGACGGGGGAGGGTCAGACTCCCCGTCCGGTTTTGGAAAGCTTGGCTGAACGCCGTGCCCTGGCAGTCATATTCTATCACTTATAACTATAACCTCCCTTTCCAACTTTGTAACTCCTTCATGAACGCACAACGCTTCCCTATGTAATTTACCTCAATGCTACCTTCGCTATAAAAATCATACTAGTCACTTTGTGACAGGCATACATGTGCTTGTTACTGCTTAAGTACTATAATGGCGCAAAGAGCCCAGCTAGGTTGATTTGGAGAGAGCGAAGCATAGTTTGATGAGCCAGCCTATCCGTAAGGTAGGCAAGATCATAAGGTTCCCCATACTTAGTTGGAGCAAGTGACTGACATGAAAGTGATCGGTGTTTGTGGTTCTCCTAGAAAGGGCAACACGGAGTGGCTGCTCAGAAAACTATTGGAAGGTGTTGCCAAAGGCGGGATAGATACTGAGCTGATCTTGCTCAGGGAGAAGGACGTAAAAGGGTGCGATGGTTGCTTAACCTGCGAGGCGGGAGGTAAGCAACGAAAAGGGATTTGCAGAATTCACGATGACATGCAGGAGATTTACCCCAAGCTGGTTGAAGCTGATGGCCTGGCTTTTGGCACGCCGGTCTACTTTAAAATGCTGTCCGGCCTGCTCAAGAACTTCATGGATAGAACCTGTCCTATCTGGCCGAGGTTAGGCGATACACCTGGGTCATCGCTTTACAGCTTTGGAGACGCCATGCTGTTGCTCTAATTTACTACTTGACAATTCGTGAAAAACGTGACAGAATGCGGCTTCAAAAAATTGTAACGCAGTGGGTTTTATGGTAGCATGGTGTTGTATGGGAGGAAGGAATTATAGCATGCTTTCCCCGGTGGGTGCCGGTGCGGGCTTTGCCCTATCAAGTATTGGGAAAGCCTAATGATTGCTCTGCCGATCGTCGTCCTCTACCTTGCGGACGCCTCTCTGGTTTAGATTGTCCAGCTATCTAAGAAGAGTATTGCGCTGCCTGAAGCCCAGGTAGAACCTTGATAGCCAGTGGGAGCGGATGGGCCCCGGTGGACTCCGCGGACTTCAAATCCGTTGGTGGGCACCTTGCGGTGTCTACGGTAGGTTCGACTCCTATGCGCTCCCGCCAAGCTAATTTCTGCAGTTTTTGGGGATTTATTTAGGGTTGTTGGAATCTCTTCCCCAACGAATTGCTTAGCCCTTTGCTTAACTTCTGGCATCGGAATATCGCTTACATCCGGTGTACAGTAGTGGTTACCCATTAGCTACGTTCCAATCGAGGAAGCAAGAACATTCCGATCAGATATGGTTGATACCAGTTTTGAGAGGGTATAACTCCATACCTAGAAATTTGTAGTTTATATTGATTTTGAGGGGTATTCACCTGCAGGCTACCAGTGGAATGTTAATCAGACCTGATAAGGCGGATACCAATAAGAATCGAAAAGAAACCAAATAACCCAATAACGGTAAATAGTGGTAGGGAGAAAGATAATCCGGAAAAAGTAGCAAAGGTTCCTACAGGAGGACTAGCTAAAATAACGCAGATTACAAGTGCTAGCCCACCTAAAACACAAATATATCCAAATATGAATTTTATCACAAACATAATATTATCTTTTGGCAACGGTAGTGGGATTATAAGATTTTAATTAATAATAATATATTATAAGTTTATTGGAATTCTTTTGTCAAGCATTATCAAGCCGAACAAACAAGAGATCCTGCTTGATATACGAAGCTCCCAGGTGCTCCCGCCAACATCTAGCGCAACACCCGCTCATCACCGATGCGACGGGTTAATTTCTGTGAGTCCAGATATTCCATCAGGGCCAGGGCATATTTGCGACTGGTGTGGAACAGGTCGCGGACCTCAGCTACGGTTACCTTGCCCTGGGATTTTATCTGGGCGACTATGCCGTCCACCATCTTATCATAGGCAGAGGCGAGGAAGATCACATCATCGCTTGCCTTCACCACTCGACGCTGCTCTATAAGCAGATTGAGGAGGTCTGGCTCGGGTAGAGGATCGAGGGTTGGCAAGTAGGGATTGCGTGCCAACCTGTCCAGGAAAGCGTCGACTTCTGCCTGCTGGTCCTGGGTAGGCTGAGGCTCGTGGTCAGGCAAGCGCACCATCGGCCCGGCCTCGATTAGGGTGCCTTCCTGTATGAGCTGCTCCAGAGCGCGGGCAAAGAACTTAGTGGGGATCTTTAGCTTACCTCTTAGTTCCTCTTTAGGTGGGCCGTGGCGAAGAGGGAATTGATGGTGGTATCTCTGGACAGCTAGCTTTACTTGCTTTGCCAGCTTTTCCCAACCCTGGGCCGAGAAAAGCAGCATCATGCCTCCCAATACTATGACCTTCTTCTGGGTGGCCAGTGATCTTATGGTCTCCTCTACTTCCCCCCGCGACAGGTTGAGGAGTGGCAGCAACCTTTCCAGCTCGATAGGCTCTTCTTCTTGTACAATGGCCAGGATTATCTGTTCAGCGGTGCCTGCCTCCCTGGTGGCTAGTCCCTCAATAACATCGGGTCGAAAGCGGCGGTGTCGTTTTGCCCGTGTGCCAACGATTTGGCCTCCGCCAAGGGTCTGCTGAGGGGAGCGAATGATGAATCGGTCATCCTTTACCGCTGCAATGGGCTGAGCAAGCAGAAACTGAGCCCATGCTGTTTCCCCAGGCTCAATTTTGTCCCTTTCCAACAGGCGGACCTTCCCCAGCACCTCGGCGGCTCCCTGGTGAAAGGTGACGGTAGCATTATGGGGCAGAGGGCGAGGCGCAGAGGGCAGCAAGCGTAGCTTAACGTCAAACGCTCTGGTCGGCGTGAGCCAACCGGGGGTGGTCACCACATCACCACGTGTTATCTCATCGGTAGCCACACCGGACAGGTTGGCTGCTACGCGGTTGCCTGGAGAGGCAGTATCGATTTTCTGCTTATGTGATTGCAGCCCGCGTATGCGTGCTACTAGAGCTGGAGGCAGGATCTCTACCTCTTGTCCCTGGGATAAAGACCCATCGACCAGGGTTCCGGTAACCACGGTGCCAAAACCAGCCATGGTAAAGACACGGTCTATGGGGAGCCTTGGCCTGCCGATGTCCTTCTTGGGTGTGGCGGATTCTAAAATCTGGTCAATAGTAGAAACTAGCTCGGGCAGGCCCTCACCGGTTAATGCGGAGACAGCGATGATCGGGGCTTGCGCTAAGGTAGTGCCCGCTAATACATCCCCCACCTCCAATGTCACCAATTCTAGCCACTCCTCATCTACCAGATCCTTCTTGGCTATTATTGCAATACCCCGGTCTACCTGAAGAAGGTCGAGGATGGCCAGGTGCTCTCTAGTCTGGGGCATGACCCCTTCATCGGCGGCGACCACTAGCAAGGCGACGTCGATGCCTCCAACGCCGGCGAGCATGTTCTTGATGAAATGCTCATGCCCGGGGACGTCCACAATGCCGACCGCTCGACCGCTGGGCAGCTTTAACCAGGCAAAGCCGAGGTCGATGGTCATGCCTCGCTCTTTCTCCTCCCGCAGCCGATCCGGGTCGATCCCGGTGAGGGCCTGCACTAGAACCGATTTCCCGTGATCGACATGGCCTGCGGTGCCTAGGACAAAGGACATGCGTCACTCCCGGATGATGATTCTCCCCTTAGGTTCCCCTACTACCTCTCCGATGATGGCAGCATCCTTTATATCATTACGGTGCAGGTTTTGAAGGAACTCCTCCCCTCTGTGGCCGGGAATGGAAATCAGTAATCCCCCCGAGGTTTGGGGGTCGAAGAGGATGTTCCACATATCATCCCCTATCTCATAAGCCTGCTCTATTATATTGAGGCGAAATTCCCTGTTGCGCTGCGTTCCCCCCGGAACCAGCCCCATCCGGGCAAACCCCTTCGCCTCGGGGAAGAAGGGAATGGCGGCGACATGGATCTCCATGCCTACCGGGCTATCCTCAATCATTCCACAGGCGTGCCCGAGGAGACCGAAGCCGGTTATGTCAGTGCAGGCGTGGACCCCCGCCTCCTGCATTAGCTCCGAAGCCCTCTTATTCAAGGTAGTCATCGAGACAGCTATCCGGGCTACAGCCTCCTCCCCTGCCACCCCGCCCTTAATGGCGGTGCTCACGATTCCCGTGCCCAGGGGCTTGGTGAGGATCAGTTTATCCCCAACCTTGGCTCCCTCCTTGGTGACTATCTTCGCTGGGTGAACCACACCGGTGACGGAAAGTCCGTATTTCAGTTCGGGGTCCTCGATGCTGTGCCCCCCTACCAGGGCAACCTCCGCCTCCCGCAGTTTATCCCAGCCTCCCCGCAGGATCTCCCCGAGCACAGATATGTCCTGGCTTTGGATGGGGAAGCAGACCACATTCATCGCGGTTAGGGGCTTACCACCCATAGCATAGACATCGCTCAGGGCGTTGGCTGCGGCGATTTGCCCGAAGGTGTAGGGGTCATCGACGATGGGCGTGATGAAATCGATAGTCTGGATGATCGCCAGATCATCGTTCAGCTTGTAGACCCCGGCATCATCACCTCTCTCTAAGCCGACAAGCAGGTTGGGGTCGTCGACCAGGGGCAGGCGGCATAAAGCTCTATCTAGGTCCGACGGACCTATCTTAGAAGCTCAGCCGGAACCACGAACGGTCTCGGTAAGCCTTGGCCTCACCATATCGTCCATTCCATTCTCCCTTCATTGAGAGATTTGGGAGTACGAATAATATGAACCCATCATAGCATCTTGGCTTGAGCCGCACAACTTCTTGCATACGGTGGGTAATTCGTTCCATCGCACTGCCCTTTTATTAGCCCTTAGTCAGGGTTAGATAAAAGTCATCCCCCTTTCGCTCCACAGAGATAGCACACTCCTCGCTTTTGTCAGGCTCCCGGCAACCGGCATTATGCCGCCATAGGTGCTCATAGCGAATCAACTATATAACCCTCTCATCTTTAATGTGTCACCAATCCACCTAAAGAAATAAAGTCGGTTAGCTAGCCAGGCGATTTCGTTGGTCGACCCGTCTAATTGTTGAAGTTGAATAAATTACGTAATTGTGCGATGGCGCGCTAAGCGAAACAACACATAGGAGTCGTTTTAAGAAGCTATTGCCACTCATAGAGAAACGATCTTATTTGCTCTTAGCAAGGTATCTGCTATGGTGTACATGTTGGATACCTGGCCCACTGCTACTTTGTCTGCCAATTGCAAGCGTGATAGGCATGTCCCGCAGGCCAGAATTTCTGTCCCCCGGTTTTCCAGTTGATGCAGCTCCCCTAGCACTGGAGAGTCATTGGTCACCAGCTTTACCCCACTATTCATGAAGATAATAGTCTCCGGTCTTGATGTAAGGCCGTCCAGAGTATGAAGGAAGCTTTGCATAAGGAGACTTCCCAGCTGCTGATTATCACCTCTTCCCAAAATGTCAGAAGCGATAAATAGCACTATACCAGTGGCAACCGCACACTGTTGCTTAGCTGGCCCAGCCCCTGCCTTCCTCAGCGTCAAGTAAATACCGTCCTGCTTTTGCTCAACGGTAATCTCGCAGCCTTGGCTCTTGCCTAATCGGGACACATTGTCCCTTGCCGCTTCGTTATCAACGATCGTGATCACCTCATCTACCTCCTCCAAAGCTTTCTTGGTGAGTACCACAGGCTGCGGACAGGACAGATTCCTCACATCTATAATCGTAGCCAATTACATTCCTCCTAAACTAACTGTTTAGCACTACGCCCAATACTTCTATCGTGGTTTTGCCAGAAGCGCGGCGCCTAGGGCACCAACGATCTGTGGATCATTAGGAACGGTGATCTCAACACCTAGTTTCTCGCTAAGCAATTGGCGCAAGCACTTATTCAGAGCCGCGCCACCGGCAAAGACAATCCCGTCCTTGAGCCCTATCCTCCGCACCATCCCCACGATCCTAGTGGCGATGGCTTCGTGCAACGCCAAAGCGATAGCACTACTTTCCTCTCCCCGGGATATAAGGGAAACGACCTCCGATTCGGCAAAGACAGTGCAAAGGCTATTGATTTGTACAACCTTGGAAGCGGTCAAAGCAAGGTCACCGAGATCGCCGATACTAACCTCCAAGGTATTTGCCATAATCTCGAGGAATTTGCCAGTTCCTGCCGCGCAGCGGTCGTTCATCTCAAATTTCTGCACTTCCCCTTTCTCGGACAGTGAGATTACCTTGCTATCCTGGCCGCCAATATCAAGCACAGTGCGGCAATCGGGATAAAGGTACCTCGACCCCACAGCATAGGCTCCAATCTCAGACACTACTTCCCCACCCACCGTTGGAGCGACAAGGTGGCGACCGTAGCCGGTCACCACCAGCCGCTCATAACCTTTGCCTGCAAGTAGCTTCTGACATCGCCGAAGCGGGTTGACTCCAGTGTCAAGGATAGCGGAGTCTAGAATGTCGCCGTCCAACATTACGAGGACGATGGTTCGCGAACCAACGTCTAGTCCAGCACAGATCATTTGCGGATCATCTCCAAGAAGGCATCAACCCTGGTCCTCAACTGCCCAGCATCCTCATTGCTGTAATCGGTTTCTATGCGCAATAGAGGGATACCCTCTTTTGCCAGGACCCTCTCGACTTTCACAGCCTCATTGGCGTAGGTGTGGCAGAACTGGAGGTTGTTGTGTACTACGCCATCAACTTGGTACTCCCTACCAAGTCTGATAATGTCATCGAGGCGCTCATCATTTGGGGTAAAGCAGGCGCAATGTATCTGCAGGTAGCGGTCAGCGATGTTCCCCAGTTGCCTCTCAACCGTGCCCCCATCCTCGGGCACCAAGTCACTGAAATATCGGGTGCCGGTGCATGACTCTTCGCAGACCACGGCAGCCCCCGCCGTTTCAAGAATGTGATGCAGCTTCCAGTTGGGGATAGCCATTGGGGTGCCTGTGATGAGGATACGCGGGGCATCGGCAGGGAACCCCCCTTTCCCAGCGGCGATGCGTCCTTCCACCTCCTCGCATAGCGCATTGACCTGTTGGACGTAGCGTGCAACATCATCGTAGAAGGCTACCTGTGTCACCAGCATTGCGTCTTTGCCGCTTATAGGGACTGGCCGGGCCTTGCGGGTATTGTATAGGCGCTGGAGGGCACGCCGTCGATCATTGACCAGCTTAGTGGCCTGGTCTAACCTGTCGGCTTGGATCTCATTGCCAGTAAGCTTCTCTATAGCCTCCTTGAAGGCTATCACCTCACCTCGCCACAGATTGCGGCCTGCCTCAGTCTTCTTGTTGGGAACCTCCATAATGTGAATTGGGTGGTATTCAGCAAGGATTTCGAACATCTTCTTCTTGCCATCACAGGTAGTTTCACCGACGATAAGATGGCTTGTCTGCACATAGGGGCATGTGCGTCCTAGCTTGAAGCCGAATGAGGATTTAATGAGGGCGCAAGTATTATGTGGAAGAACCTCCTCAGCTATTGGCACGGAGAACTGTGTACCTGCACAGAGCCCGACCGGTATGGCGTCGGCAGCCAGGACGATCTCATCGGGCACGAACACGCAATAGGTCGCAACCACCTTGCTGCCATTCATAGCGTGCTTCCTCAACTCATGCACCCTGATACCGTGAATATTGCCCACCACGAAGTCAAAGAACTCCATACCTTTGGGGCGATCCTTCTGGGAGAGGTAGATCTCCTCATAGATTGGCGCTATGGCATTGAGAAGCTCATCATGGCGGTCAAGGTCTATTCCTAATTCGGCCCACATTTGTCTGTAATCAGTTGTCATTGTGTTACCCCCCTTCTCTTGTTTTCGTTTGGCGATAATGAAGAGCGTTGGTCACATGCCCAAAAAAAATCGGACTAGCGGTGCGGAACCACCCCTAGCCCGAAATTCCTTGAAGGCATAAGCAGCGATGAAGCTGCCTAAGACGAAGCCTATAATCTCAGGGCGGAGATACTGTACAACCCCAGCCTGATGCAGGCCGAGCGAACCTGAGATATCCCTCAGGAAGCAGCCTACGCATATTCCCATGTTCTGTGGGTTTCCCCACTTTACCAGAAATGCCGCCAGGATACCTATCACCAGCGCGGAGGTGAAGATCAATGTACCCGGCGTGAACAGCCGTGAAACGCGCACAAAAACGTCCTCCTTCTCTCTTGGTCTTACCTGTCTTTAAGAGCCACGCTCTTAGCTGCTGCACGACTCATGTCCGGCGCTTCATTGATCTCACCTCCCCTCTCTGCAATTCTCCGTAACTTTATATCACGCTAGTAATATCCTGTCAAGCGCAATCCCTTTGACACGTGGTGGCGCATATGATACATTGCTTCTGGGTCAGAAATGGATAGTAATAATGGATAGCAGTTTTCGTCACCTCCCCAGCGTTGATCGGCTCATCTCCGATCAGCGCATGCAGCGTCTCGAGGAGGAATACTCCCATCCCTTTGTGCTCCAAGTAGTGCGGCAACACCTCGAAGAGGTGCGTCTTCATATCGCCCAGGGCGGACCCCCACCATCCTTTGACCAGCTAGTGGAATCTATTTGCGAGCGACTCGATTCTCTGGCGGAGCCCAGCCTGCGCCCGGTGATCAACGCCACCGGCGTCCTTCTGCACACCAACCTGGGGAGGGCACCGTTAAGCCAGGAGGCTGTAGTGGCTATGGAGCTGAGCGCCAAAGGCTATACCAATCTGGAAATCGACGTCGATAGCGGGAAGCGGGGCTCCCGCCAGGTTCACGTCCAATCCCTGCTATGTCAACTAACCGGAGCTGAGGCTGCTCTGGTAGTTAACAATAATGCTTCAGCAGTGCTCCTGGTCCTCAGTGCCCTGGCCAAGGGTAAGGAGGTGATCGTCTCCCGGGGGCAGGCGGTGGAGATCGGCGGCGGCTTCCGTATCCCCAGTGTGATGCGCCAGAGCGGGGCCAAACTGGTGGAGGTGGGGACCACTAATCGCACATATTTGTCGGACTACGAAGAGGCGGTCACTCCCCGCACCGCAGCCCTGCTCCGAGTCCACTCCAGCAACTTCAGAGTGGTCGGTTTCGCTCAATCCGTGGCCATTGAGGAACTAACTCAGCTCGGGGAGCGGTACGGGCTTCCAGTGCTCGATGACTTAGGCAGCGGCTGCCTCCTGGATACTGCCAGGTTCGGGCTGGATCCTGAGCCTACGGTTCAGCAGAGCATCGCGACTGGGGTAGGGCTGGTCATGTTCTCCGCGGACAAGCTCCTGGGCGGACCCCAAGCCGGGATCATTGTAGGCCAGGGCCCCCTTGTTGCCAAGCTCCAAAGGCATCCCCTGGCTCGCGCGGTGCGCATCGACAAGATAAGGTTAGCAGGGCTGGCTGTCACCTTGATCCACTATCTCAGGGGTGAAGCGGAGACCAAAATCCCGGTATGGCGGATGCTCTCGGTGCCACTTAGGGAAATAGAGGAGCGGGCCCAGAAATGGCGTCAGTTCCTCGGTAGTGCTGCCTCAATAGTTGAAGGTGAATCCGTAGTGGGGGGCGGCAGCCTCCCCGGTGGTACTTTGCCCACACGCCTGGTGGCTATCAGAAGCAGGGGCAAAGTTAAGGAGCTGGCTGACAAATTGCGCCGGGAGTCGCCTCTGGTCATCGGGCGGATCGAGAATGACCTTTTGCTCCTCGATCCTCGCACTGTTCCCCCCGAGGAGGAAGGGGCACTGCTAAGTCGCCTGAAAGATATCTTGAGCCCCTAGTTTTGCCTTTTTGCCCTATTTAGAGAATAGATAGACGGAAGAGAGCGCAGCGCTTTGCCAATCGTTGATTAGTTTTTGGCGCGTGACAAGGCTTGTCTTTGCGTTTTATGCTTTAGGCGCTTGGCAAGGCCTGTCTCATTAAAAGCGTGAACAAATGAGACGCTATCCAGTTGATAGAGGTATTGACAACATCCAGGCTTATATGCTAGGCTACCTTGTTAAGTAATTAACAATTCTTGTATTTAGATAGGAGGTAAAGTATGGAGCTAACTCGAAGGGGTTTCCTCAAACTGTCTGGTGCCAGCACTGCTGGCCTTCTTTTATTTAAAGGAGCGGGCTGGAAAAAGGTAACAGCTTTTTCTTCCATCCCCCTGCACAAAAAGATCGGTGAGATAACCACCATTTGTCCCTATGACGCTTCGGGATGCGGCTTTATCATTGAGGCAGATAATGAAAATATCATAAACATTGAGGGCGATCCCGATCATCCTATCAACCGCGGTGCTGGTTGCGCCAAGGGCGCATCCCTGGCCCAGCTGAGGACCGTGGATGGAAAGCTGAACGAGAGGCGGCTGACCAATCCTATGTATCGAGCCCCCGGCGCAAGCGGTTGGGAGGAGAAGAGCTGGGATTGGACTATCGACCAGATAGCGCGAAGGATCAAAGATACCCGCGATGCCCCAGATAACTGGAAGGCAACCGATGACCAGGGCTACACGGTAAACCGGACCGAGGGCATCGCGTCAGTGGGCGGTGCGGCGCTGGACAACGAAGAGTGCTACCTGCTCATAAAGATGCTGCGCACTTTGGGCCTGGTATACGTGGAACACCAGGCCCGTATATGACACTCCTCTACTGTAGCGGCTCTGGGAGAGTCGTTCGGCAGAGGGGCGATGACCAATCACTGGAATGATGTCGCAAACAGCGATATCATGTTATGCATCGGTGCTAATCCAGCTGAGAACCACCCCGCCTGCTTCGGCTGGGTGCAAAAGGCCAAGGACCAGGGGGCCATGCTCATCAGCGTTGACCCGCGCTTCACTAGAACCTCCTCAAAGGCTGATATCTACGCTCCCATGAGGTCGGGCACCGATATTGCCTTCATCGGGGGCATGATCAAGTGGGTGCTCGATGACATGGAGGTACACCCCGAGAACTACAACTGGACCTATATCAAGGAATACACCAATGCCGCATTACTTATTAACCCAGACTTCCAGGGGGCAGATGAGCTGGACGGGCTGTTTAGCGGTTACAAGGGCGTATACAATGAAACCGACAACGCCAAGCGGACGTATGACAAGTCTACCTGGCAGTATCAACTGGATGAAAGCGGCATTTCCCAAAGGGATCCTGATCTCAAGGACAACAACTGCGTTTTCCAGATCCTGAAGCGGCACTTCGCCCGCTACGATGCGGATACCGTTTCCAACATCACCGGCACCCCTAAGGATACCTATCTGGAGATCTGCAAGATTTTCGCCACCAGTGGAGCACCGGGCAAGGCAGGCACTATCCTGTATGCCATGGGCGCCACCCAGCATACCAATGGCACCCAGAACATCCGCGCCTACGCCATATTGCAGCTTCTCTTGGGTAATATCGGGATCGCCGGGGGCGGGATAAACGCTATGCGGGGCGAGTCCAATGTCCAGGGCTCAACCGATATGTGCATCCTGGCCCACATACTTCCTGGCTATCTAGCACAAGTTGAGAACAAGGATGTTGACCTCGATACCTATGTGAACAGGCACCGACCCACGGTGGCCACTGGCCAATTCAATGCTGATCAAAAGAGTCTCGACTGGTGGTCGAACTATAAGAAATATATCGTGAGCCTGCTCAAGGCTTGGTACGGTGATGACGCGACTAGCGAAAACGACTTCTGTTTTAACTACCTGCCCAAGACCACTAAGCCATATAATGACTATTCCCATATAGCGCTCTTTGAGGCCATGTACGCTGGCGACATCAAGGGGCTGATGTGCTGGGGGCAGAACCCGGCGGTGGGTGGACCCAACGCCAATATGGAGCGGAAGGCAATGGAGAAGCTGGACTGGCTGGTGGCAGTAGATCTCTGGGAGACGGAGACGGCTGCCTTTTGGAAGAGACCAGGGGTCAGCCCAGCGAGTATCCAGACCGAGGTGTTCATGCTCCCCGCTGCCTGCTCTTATGAGAAGGAGGGCAGCGTCACCAATAGTGGCCGCTGGATGCAGTGGAGATATAAAGCGATTGACCCCCCGGAAGATGCCAAGCATGACCTGTGGATCATAAACAAAATCATGGTCAAAGTAAGGGAGCTCTACGCCGCGGAGGGTGGTCCTCTCAGCGAGGCTATAGCTGCCGTGGATTGGAACTACGGCGACGATCCCGATCCCAGAAAGGTGGCCAAAGAGGTCAATGGCTACGACCTGACTACCGGCAAGCTGATGGCCAGCTTTGGTGCTCTTAAGGATGATGGAACCACTTCTTCGGGCAACTGGCTGTACTGCAATAGCTATGTTGAGCAAGAGAATCTGGATGCCTTTGAGAAGGCGAATTTGGATATGTTCCCTGGCCCTGATTATATAGGCAACAGAGCCACCAGGCGTTATCCTATCGATGTTGGCAACGGAGGATACAGCGCCGCGGACGGCTACAAGGAGATAGGCCTTTATTCATACTGGTCCTGGGATTGGCCAGTTAACCGGCGCATTATCTACAACCGGGCATCGGTGGACCTGGATGGAGTGCCTTGGGATACGGAGCATCCGGTGATCTGGTGGCGGGGGCCAACTGACAAATGGAAAGGCGATGTGCCCGATGGTGGTGCAGCGCCGATGAACCAGGATGGCTACAATGCTTTCATCATGAAGCCGGAAGGGGCGGCTAATATATTCGGCAGGGGACGGGCTGATGGTCCGCTGCCCGAGCACTACGAGCCCTGGGAGACCCCAGTGGAAAATCTTATGTCCACGCAGCAGAACGACCCGGCGTTCAAGATCTGGGCCTCTGAGCTGGATAAAAAGGGCACAGCGGATGATTACCCCATCGTGGCTACCACCTATCGCCTGGTGGAGCACTGGCAGGGGGGGCAAATGACCCGCAACCTGCCCTGGATCGTCGAGCTTCAGCCGGAGATGTTTGTCGAGATAAGCGAGGAGCTGGCAGCGGAGAAAGGGATCACCAATGGAGGCAAGGCAATTATAGAGACAGCACGGGGTCAGATCGAAGCGATAGCCCTGGTGACCAAGCGCTTCCAGCCCTTTCAGTTGAATGGCAAAAAGGTTCACCAGGTCGGAATGCCTTGGCACTGGGGTTATACCGGGCTCTCTAAGGGTGACAGCGCTAACGTGCTCACCCCGCACGTGGGAGATGCCAATACTATGATCCCGGAATTCAAGGCATTCCTGTGTAATATAAAGAAGGCATAGCTGAAACGGAAGGAGGAACATGGCTGATAAAGCGATTCTATACGATGCGACCAAGTGTATGGCATGCCGCGGCTGCCAGGTGGCCTGCAAGCAGTGGAATGAGCTGAAAGCTGTGGTGACTACCAATCGAGGAACGTATGAGAACCCCCCAGACCTTTCCTGGGATACCTGGATAAAGATGGAGTTTCGGGAGGTTGGAAATAACGGGAACCTTCGCTGGATCTTCACCAGGCGAGCCTGCATGCACTGCACCGATGCCGCCTGCGTTACCGTCTGCCCCACTGGGGCTCTATATTACCATGATCTGGGCTTTGTTGCCTATGATAAGGGCAAGTGCAGCGGCTGCGGCTACTGCGTGGAGGCTTGCCCCTTTGATGTACCGCGCAGCGGGACCGGGGCTATAACCGGCATACGCACAATGAATAAGTGTACATTCTGCCCAGACCGTATCTCAAATGATCTTGAGCCGGCGTGTGTTAAAACCTGCCCCCCAGGTGCCCTGGAATATGGTGATCGAGACGAGCTGTTGGCGAAGGCGAATGCTAGGGTAGCCGAGCTCGGTGGCAATGCTACCCTCTACGGGCAGAATGAGCTGGGCGGACTGCATGTATTATATGTACTCGATGATACACCCGCTGTCTATGGACTCCCGGCGGATCCACAGGTGCCTGCCGTCGCCACCGCCTGGCAGGACGTTCTGCAACCCCTGGGTTGGGGCGTGGCCGGCCTCGCTGCAATGGGGCTGGGGTTGAACTACGTTATTGCCAGGAGAAAGATAAAGATCGAAAGCGAGGGCAAGTGATATGACAACGGCCAAAGGCAAAGCAAAATCGACTCCCATTTCCTATGCTCTCTTCGGGGCTCCGCCAGCTCCAGGGGAGGAGCAGATCGAGCGCTACTCGAGACCGGTTCGCATACTCCACTGGGTAAACGCGGTTGCATGGATAGTGCTGTTCATTACCGGTTTTTTCTTCTTTGTGCCACAGTTTGGAGCACCTGCTGCCGGTGGGGTGAGCGGGCTGTTGCATCGCATCGCCGCTGTGCTCATGGTCGGCTGGGCTGTCCTCTATTTCTTCGGTAGCCCCAAAGCTGCCCTTAGGGGAATAGGAGAGGCCTTCAAATGGGGGGCGGATGACTTAAAATGGCTGCAGGCAGCCCCTGCCTACTATATGCTGGGTGAGGAGGAAAAGATGCCACCCCAGGATCATATGAACACCGGACAGAAACTGTGGTGGTTGTTTGTTATTGGTGCAGGGTCGTTAATGATTATTACCGGGGCATTGATGTGGTTTTTCAAGGGCATCATCTCCGCCGATGCCTTTATGTGGAGTGCCTTTTTTCATGATGTTGGCTTCATTGCCTTACTCAGTTTCGCCTTACTTCATGTTTACCTGTCCGCTTTCCACCCCAAAATGCGTGGGGTCTTCTGGTCCATGTGGAGGGGGACGGTCTCTGCCAGATACGCTGAGTCGCACCACAAGAAATGGTATGACAAGATCAAGAAAGGGTAATAATTCCGCATAGTGTGAAGTAAGGCCATATCAGATATAAGATGCTAAAAGACTCAATCGCTGGCGGCGGTTGAGTCTTTTTATTCCTCTATCAAACGGGCAACACGCTCTTGAAAGGTATAGACCAATCATGGTATGATAGAAAGCCGTATGAGTAGAGAGATCGATAACAAAGTACTCGATAGACTGGACGCATGGGAGAAGGACTCCCCCCCCGGCCCCATAGAACTCTACATCCGATTGACGCGTATTCAGACAGAGGCCAAATCGCATATAGCGATTCAAAGGACTCAACTGTCACCGAAGGTTATCGCTGAGAGGTTGAGCCGCTACACACCGCTGCTAACCTTCGACGACTTGGACCTAGACTGGTCCAAGATTAAAAACCTATTCAGGGAAGCGCTCTCGGTAATCAGCGAGTACTACGATTCGGTGGATCCACAGCGCGACATCCCGTTGAAAGACATTGCCAGGGCATGGTATGAAGGAAAGCCGTTACCGAAGCTGGGCATAGATGAGGATACCTTGCTCGTTGCCCTTCATACCGCTCTGAAGCCCTTCTTAGCCGCACACGCTGATGCGTTCTTGCCAGAAGTGCAGCAGGAGAGATGGCGGCGGGGGTATTGCCCGATATGCGGTAGCAGGCCAAACTTTGCCTTCCTCTCGAAAGAGCGGGAAGGGGCTAGGTGGCTAATCTGTGCCCGCTGTGATGCCGAGTGGCTCTTTCAGCGGTTGAAATGTCCTTTCTGCGGCCTCGAGGAGCAGAAGAGCCTGGCCTACTTTACCGATGATAAGGGGATATATAGGGTCTATGTTTGTGAACAGTGTAAGGGCTATCTTAAGGCTATTGATCTGCGACAGGCAGAACCCGAGGTGCTATTGTCTTTGGAATGGATAGCTACCCTGGATTTAGATAGGCAGGCATGCGAGTTGGGGTATACCGCGGGGGATTTAAATCCGGCAAAGCGGACATAGATTTTGGGAATTGGTCTTAGGTCAGTATTGCCAGATTTAATGTCATTACGAGATACGAAGTGCCGAATCAATCTCAGGGATGGAGTATAGGGGAACAACAATGGAAGTGCTTCGATTCACTCGCGATGACAGAGACAGCTTGATCGGATTCAATAGGAATGGGTAAAAGGGCCACCGAAGGCTCTGGAGGAGGGGAGTATGCCATTGCATGGATGGGAGCTCCTTATCATAGTGGTGGTCGTGTTAATCGTCTTTGGGGTGGGGAAGCTGCCCCAGACATTCGGATCTCTTGGCAAGGGTGTCCGCAGCTTCCGTAAGGCGGCGGCGGGTGAGGATGTGGACACAAACTTGTCGGAACCCAAGAAAGAAAAGGATACATCCGATCTGGCCTCAACCTCAAGCTAAGGCCAGGTTAATTATCTCCGACCAAAGCCTCATTTTTACCAAGGGGTTATTTCTAAGCAGCTGAGCCTTGCCACTCGTCGCTGACCTCTAATGAGCTGGGGAAGGCTAGACAGCTTGTGTCAAGAGACGCAATCGATAGCTAGCAAGTGTTACGCCTCAGTGGGTTCACGGAGCCCTTTCCTTTGCAGCAAATGGCCAGAGTATGGTATGATTATTAGGGCAGGGTATTGATAGAGATGCCTGGGCGTTGATGCTAACATTGCATTGAAGCCTTTGTTAGTCAAGCAAGCTGAGGCAGGGGATTTAGATAGGCAAGTATACGAGCTGGGGTATAGCGCTGGGGATTTGACCCCGGCATGAAATAGCAAGAGGGGCCACCAAAGGCTCTGGAGGAGGGGAGTATGCCATTACATGGATGGGAGTTCCTTATCGTAGTGGTGGTCGTGTTAATCGTCTTCGGGGTGGGGAAGCTGCCCCAGACACTGGGCTCTCTTGGCAAGGGCATCCGTAGCTTCCGTAAGGCGTCGGCAGGCGAGGATGTGGATACGGAATCTTCGGAGTCTAAGTCCAAGAAGGAAGAGCCCGCGAAAGAAAAAGATACCGCCGGCGAAGAGAAAAGCTAGCCTCTGGCTTATCCTCCTTGCTTATCCACTTGTGGTTAAGAATCGAGAGAAAACGACGTTCCTTCCCTATGGGGATTGGCTAAGCGGATGGTGATGGATGGTTGATGGCTTCTTAGGTATAGGTTTCTGGGAGATACTTTTAGTATTCGTTGTTATCATGGCGCTATTGGGGCCAAGAAGGCTGCCTGAGATCGCTGGAAGATTGGGAACGTTATTTCGCCGGCTGAAGAGGGCTTCCTATGATCTGACATCGGCGCTGACCAAGGAAGTGGAGGGTACCCCGCTGAAGCAATATGAGAATCCCCTGAGTTCCATTAAGCAGGCAGCCTCTGATCTGAAATCATCGCTGACTAGGGAAGTAAAAGATGCCCCTCAGAAGGAAGACGATAGTCCCCGAGACGAGGCCGAGGAACAGAAGACTGAGGAATAGCACGATTGCTGGCCGACGAGACGCGGCATAGCCGATGGAGGAAGAGAAAAAACTCACGGTTTTAAGCCATCTAGAAGAAGTGCGGGGGCGCCTGTTCAAGTCTTTAATAGCTGTTGTTGTCGGCATCGTTATTTGTTTCCCTCTGGCACGGTATATCTACCCCATCTTAATGACCCCCCTCCCCGGCATTGAGCTGTATTACACCGAAGTAACCGGGTTACTGGGGAGTTATATGAAAGTCTCTCTCTATGGTGGCCTCATCCTCGCCGGGCCTTACCTTCTCTACCAGTTTGTAATGTTCATCAAGCCAGCGCTTACTCGCAGGGAGAAAGGATATTTTTACACGCTATTGCCCGGAGTGCTCATTCTTTTTTTCGGGGGGGTCATGTTTTGCTACTTCATACTCCTGCCCCCGGCCTTAAGATTTTTATACTACTCCTTTCCAAGTTTCGTCGGCGGTGATATAAACCCAATTTGGACAGTGGATAATTACGTTTCTGTGGTCACCAGGCTCCTCTTCTGGCTCGGTGTGGTGTTCGAAATACCGATACTAATGTACTTCTTGAGCAAGATTGGTGTGATTAGCCCAGCGTGGATTCGCCGGAAGTGGAGGTATGCGGTAGTCATTGCCTTCATCATCGGTGGTGTCATAACCCCCACATTTGACCCAGTCAATCAGAGCCTGGTTGCTGGTCCTATCATCCTCCTCTACGGGCTTGGCTACTTACTAGCAAAGCTGGCGCGTTTGGGTAGTAAGAGGGCAGAGACTGAAACGATATAAGATGGTAGCGGGACCAAGGGCAGGTATGAGGAAAATTCCAATATGACCGAAGCCCAATGTCAAATACACCTTCTTATCAACCATAAGATACATACGCCTCATCAGAAAGAAAGGCCATTGACCCAACCCTTGAGGTCGGTTATCATTAAACGACGCCCATCGAAGGAGCATCTCTGTTGCCCCATACCGACCTAGTTTTACTTCACCCGCCTAGCGTCTACGACTTTCGTCAAAAGACCATCCTCTATGGTCCGACCAGCGACCTCATCCCCTCCTCCCCTATTTTCGAGCTCTATCCCATAGGCTTTACCAGCATCGCGGAGTACCTGGAAAGGGCTGGCTACCGTGTGCGTATCGTGAACCTGGCGGTTCGCATGCTCCGAGACCCCAAATTCGACGCCGAGAAGCTTATCAAGGGCCTGAACGCCACCGTATTCGGCATCGACCTTCACTGGCTGCTCCACGCCCACGGCGCCATCGAGATAAGCCGGATGGTAAAACGGCATCACCCGGAGGCAAAACTGGTCCTCGGCGGACTCTCCGCCTCCTACTATCACCAGGAGCTTCTGGATTACCCCGAGATCGATTATGTGCTCCGGGGCGACTCTACCGAGGAGCCTTTCCGCCAGTTGATGGAGTGCATCATAAATAATAGCAAACCGACCGCGGTGCCCAATCTTTCCTGGCGAGATAGTAGCGGGGAGGTGCACCAGAACCCTCTTTCCCATGTCCCCGATGAGCTCAGCGAGGTGTTTGTTAACCACTACGACCACACGGTGCGCTCGGTAGTCCGTTACCGCGACCTGTCCAGTTATCTCCCTTACCGGCACTGGCTGCGCTATCCCATCACCGCGGTGCTTACCTGTCGGGGCTGCACCCACAACTGCCTCATCTGCGGCGGCTCCGCTGCCGCCTTCCGTCAGTGCTATAACCGGGAGCGTCCCGCCTTCCGCACCCCAGAGGCGGTGGCCCATGATGTGAAACGCATCGGGCGCTTCAGCGGCGGCCCCATATTTATCCTAGGGGACATCCTACAGGCGGGCGAGGATTATGCCTACCGCCTTCTGGAACTTTTAGGCCAGGAGCGGTCAAAAAACCGGCTTATACTGGAGCTTTTCGGTCCCGCCTCTAGAGAGCTGCTTAAAAAAATGGGCGAAGCCTGCCCCGGGTTCTGTCTCGAGATCTCCCCGGAGTCCCATGACCCCCAAATAAGAAAGGCCTGTGGCCGGGACTACTCCACTGAGGCCCTGGAGGCTACCATTGAGTCTGCCCTGGCGGCGGGATGCAGCCGAATGGATATCTTCTTCATGTTCGGCTTGCCCAAGCAGACCCCGCAGTCGGTAATGGACACCGTAGATTACTGCGGCTCTTTGATGGGTAAATTTCAGGACAAGCGAGTCTTCACCTTCACAGCACCACTAGCCCCTTTCCTCGACCCAGCAAGCCTCGCCTTCGAGAACCCGGAGCGCTACGGCTATCGCCTGCTGCTGCGCAGCCTGGAGGAGCATCGCCAGGCGCTGCTGGCACCGAGCTGGAAGTATCACCTGAATTACGAAACGGAGTGGATGAGCCGCCAGCAGCTCGTTGCCAGCGCCTACAAGGCGGAACTCGCCCTTAACCGTATCAAGGCAAGGCATGGCATCATATCTAAAGGGATGGCCAAGGCGACAGAGCAGCGCCTCTACACTGCCCTCGAGATGCTGGACCGCATCGATGAGATAATTGCTTCGGGCCAAGTGGAGCAGTTGTCCCAGCTCAAGGACACGGTGGATTGGGTTAACATGTCGCGCGCGGGGGGCAAGCGGGAGCTTGAACTGCCCATTTCCCCTATCAAGATAAGGCTGCCGAGCGCCATCTGGTCTCTGCTGGGGGGACGATAGCCTTTATTGACCTCATCTCCACAGGCGATTAGTATAGATAATGGCTTTTTCGCCAGTATTGGAGTCGATAATGACCAAGCTAAAGAGCCTGTTCCAACCGATCGCGATAGGGGAACTGGAACTGAAGAACCGAATAGTGATGACATGTGCCAATGCCAGCGGCGGCGGGGGCAAGCACGTAATCAGCTATTATGCTGAAAGGGCACGCGGCGGCGCTGGATTGCTTATCGTAGGCGGCATGTATACTTTCGATACCGGCCCGGTAAAAACGGTCTATGGAGGGCGCAAGGACGTGACCGAAGAGGAGGCACGTGCCATCCGTGAATTCGCCCTCTATGGCGAGGAGCTACTACCCGGTTTACGCGAGTTCACCCAGACCATGCATGACAACGGCGCGAAGGTGGCAGCCCAGCTACTGATGACCTACGAATGGAAGAGGGACTGGAAGACAAATAGAGGAGGCCCTACAGAGCTGGTAAGCCCATCGGGTGGACCTTCCGGCGCTCGTCTGGGAGATACCAGGGCGGTGACCGTCGACGAGATCCATCAGATCGTTGAAGAGTACGGCGATGCGGCAATGATAGCTCAGCAAGCCGGTTTCGATGCGGTAGAGATCCACGCCGGCATAGGCTACTTCCTAAATCAGTTCCTTTCGCCTCACACCAATAGGCGAACCGATGAATATGGAGGCAGCCTGGAGAACAGGATGCGCATGCTGCTTGAGATCGTGGATTCGTGCCAGAAAAAGACAGGAAAAGACCTCCCCATTATCGCCCGCATATCCGCCGAAGATTTCATTGAGGGGGGCAACACCCTCGAGGATACCAAGCCTATAATTATGGCCCTCGAGCGGGCGGGCATCGTTGCGATCGATGTTGAGACAGGATGGCATGAGTCCCCCGTACCCATGGTCCAGCAGTGGGTAAAGCCCGGGGCCTTCGTCTACCTCGCCGAAGAGATCAAAAAGGTGGTAAGCATACCGGTTCTGACCGCCTACCGTATATGGGACCCGGTCCTGGCAGACAGGATCATCGCCGAGGGGAGAGCTGACCTCGTGGGCATGGCGCGAGCGCTTGTCGCCGATCCCGAGCTGCCAAATAAAGCCAGGGAGGGGAGGTTTGACGATATCAATTATTGCATAGCCTGCTGCCGCTGCCTGGATACGGCTATAGCGGGCGAATGCCCGTCCTGCGCAGTCAACGCCAGGGTGGGGAGGGAGGCGGTATATATCATCGAACCCGCTGCCGAGAGCAAGAATGTGCTCATCATCGGCGGTGGCCCCGCAGGCATGGAGGCAGCCAGGGTGGCGGCGTTAAGAGGCCATAAAGTTACGCTCTGCGATAGGGGTCGAAGGCTGGGTGGGTCACTGCTATTGGCGGGCATTATGAATCCGGAACTCCCCAAATTCCTTAAATACCAGACGCGCCAGGTGCGAAAGCTCCATATCGAGGTCAGGCTGAATACGTCGGTGGATGCCTCCTTTGTTGAGAGGGTGAAGCCAGATGTGGTCATTGTAGCTACGGGGGGCATACCCCCCACCTTCGAGATACCGGGGATCCATCTGGATAATGTGCTCAGCAGCCACGATATGCTTATGGCAATGATCCGCAAGCCCAGGAAAGGTGGAGCTTTACAAAGGTTTATGTGGCGCTTAGGCTCCCTCGCCCTGAGATACCTGGATCAGCCAGCACTCATCAGATGGGCGCTGAGGTTCAGCTTCCCGTTCAAAAAGAGGGTCGTCATCATCGGTGGCGGGTTTGCTGGCTGTGAACTGGCGGACGTGCTAGCGGAGAGGGGAAAGGAACTAACGCTTCTGGAGGAATCCAAACGGCTGGGTTTCGATATCGGGATCACCACCAGGTGGGTGGTCTTGATGAGGCTATGGAAATCCGGCGTCAGAATGGAAAGGAATGCCAGGGTGGTGGAGATAACCCAAAAGGGGGCAAAGGCGATGGTAGGAGATTCCGAGACGTTCTTTGAAGCAGATACGGTAGCGCTGACCCTGCCACTGGAAACGAACGATAAGCTTGCGGGGGAACTGGAGGAGAAAGGCTGGACTGTCCACAGCATCGGTGACTGCACCGCTACTGGCGGCAGGATCATGGAAGCTGTAGCGGCAGGATTCCGCGCTGGCAACGAAATCTAAACGCCAGCCAGCGAAACTCACTAACAAGTAGGAGAGTGTTATGAGCGATCTCAAGCATCTGTTCAAACCGATCCAAATAGGCACGTTGCAACTGAAGAACCGGATAGTATACCTGGCAGCCGACACTGGCTATGGTGATAATGACATGGTTACCGACCGCCAGAAGGACTACTACGCCGCGCGGGCCAGGGGTGGAACGGGTCTCTTAATAACGGGCATAGTTTTGCCCTCCAGTATGGGGAAGCCCATTCCCGGTCGGATGGGGATCTATCACGACAGGTTCATCACAGGGCTTCGCCAGCTTGTCGATGTGGTGCACGCTGAGGGAGCCAAGATAGCGATCCAGCTAAGCCTTCAGTATTTCTGGGCCAGGGGCGAGGGCGCTCTCCTGGAGGAGGTTGGGCCCTCGGCAATCGCCACACGCCGCAACTCCCAACCGCGCGAGCTCAACCTGGATGAGATCAAACAGATTATTAACGAATACAGCGAGGGAGCACGCCGGGCGCGGGATGCCGGCTTCGACGCCGTAGAGCTTCACTGCGGTATCGGCTATCTGATAAGCCGCTTTCTATCCCCCTGCACCAATAAGCGCACTGACGAGTATGGAGGCTCTCTGGAAAACAGAATGAGGTTTCTTCTCGAAATCATCGCCTCATCGAAAAGAAAGGCCGGCAGCGATTACCCCCTGATATGTAGAATCTCCGCAGACGAGTTTATGGAAGGGGGGCATACCCTGGAGGATACCAAAAAACTGATCCCCATCCTGGAGGGGGTAGGGGTTCATTGCCTGGATATAGGGGCTGGGTGGCATGAATGCCGGACGCCCCTGGTCCACATGTCGGTACCGCGGGGCGCCTTCGTCTACCTCGCTGAAGAGATCAAAAAGGTAGCCAAGATCCCGGTGGTCGCCGCCTACCGGATCAACGACCCCATCCTGGCAGACAATATTATCGCCGAGGGAAGGGCTGACCTCGTCGGTATGGGGCGCGCACTCATCGCCGACCCGGAACTTCCCAATAAGGCCAGGGAGGGGAGGCTTGACGAGATCAGGCCCTGTATTGCTTGTGGGCACTGTCTGGACGTGGTCATGTTGGGCGCGCCGCTCGCCTGCGCGGTGAATCCCCAGGTGGGCAAGGAGGCGGAATACACCAGCGTGCCGGCGAAAAAGCCGAAGAAGGTGTTTGTCATCGGCGGCGGTCCCGCAGGCATGGAGGCTGCTGCGGGGGCGGCAGAAGGGGGACACCAGGTAACCCTCTTTGAAAAGAGGGACCGGCTGGGCGGGAACCTTCTCCTGGCGGCAGTTCCCTCATATAAATGGGAGCTCAGCAATCTGACCAATTATCTAGAGACCCGGCTCAAGGCAAGCGGTGCCCAAATCAGGCTTAACCAGGAAGTGAGCGAAAAGACCATCGCCGAGGGGAAGCCGGAGGTAGTCATCGTCGCTACCGGAGCCACGCCGCTCATCCCTGACATCCCCGGTGTGAATGGGGGGAATGTGGTTACCGCTCTGCAAGTGCTGGGGGGTGAGAGGGGGGTTGGGGAGCGGGTAGTGATTGTTGGGGGTGGGATGATCGGCTGTGAAACCGCCGAGTACCTTGCCGATAAGGGCAAACGGGTAATCATCTTGGAGATGCTGGAGCGCATCGGAGCCGATATAGGGATGACCACCCGATGGGTGATTATGCAGCGGCTGAGAAGCGCCAGAATCGCTATGGAGACCAGGGCGAAGGTAGAGGAGATCACCGATAAAGGAGTGGTGGTAAGCCGTAACGGGTTCGCGGAGTTCTTCGCCGCGGACAGTGTGGTGCTTGCGGTGGGGCTGGTGCCCCAAAATGAGCTTGCCCGAAGGCTGGAGGGAAGGGTCACGGAGTGCTACTCTATTGGGGACTGCACCGAGGCTCAGAGAATTGTCCAGGCCATCGAGGGTGGGTTCCGCATCGCCAGAGAGATCTAAACACTAGCCAACCTAATACTATCTAAAAGTTTAAAATATGCTCATCGACCTGCATACGCATACCCTACCCCTGTCTGACGACAGCGAGCTGACTCCAGACGAGCTGATCGCACACGCTAAGCGCGCCGGCCTCGACGCTATTTGCCTCACTGAGCACGATGCTTTCTGGAACGATGATGACATCGCCGCATTGTGCCGCAAACACGATTTCCTCATCCTGCCCGGAGCGGAGATAAACACCGAGGAGGAGCACCTGCTTGTCTTCGGGCTTAAAAAGTGGATCCTGGGCATGAGCCGCGCCGCCTTCGTCAAGGAGATAGTGGAGAAGGCGGGCGGTGTGGTGATCGTGGCACACCCCTACCGCCGCAAGATACTCAAAAGTGAAGACCCTGAGAACAAACGATACTATAGAGAGCTCAACCGCGCCTGCCAAAACCCCATTTACCGGATGGTGGACGCCGTAGAGGTGTTCAACGCCCGGGGTTCGGAGAGGCAGAACGCCTTCTCCGCGGAGCTCGCCGAGCGATTAAAGCTGAGGGACATCGCCGGCAGCGACGCCCATGAGACCAAAGACATCGGTCGCGCCGCCACCTTTTTCGAGCGGAAACTTACCACTCTTCAGGAGCTAATCGCAGAACTCAAAGCGGGGAGATTCAGGGTGGCAGACCCCAGCGAAATCAAGCAGAATCTCTACCACCAAGAGGGCTGAGCGCTAAACTCAAAGACGGGCAGGCTCAGGGCGAAATCAGGCGCATAGCTCGGCGACGAGGAGGTCGAGGGCCAGCTCGCCCCTCCATAATCCCCTCTTTATCGATAGGTCAGTCTCCAGGAGCTTGCGGTAAACCTGTTCCAGCCGTCCCATGGAATAGCGCCGGCCCTGTTCCAGCGCCTTATTCAGGACGTAATCCGAGGTCAGGGCCAACCGAGCCTTGACCTCAGCAGCAGAAAAACCCTGCAGGCTAAGCTCCTTTGACTGAACCAACAGGCGAAGCTGCCTGGTGATCATGACCAGAAGATAGGGCGCGGTGTCTCCCTCCTGAAGCAACTGGTGCAACAGCGGCGCTGCCCTTGCCGCCCGACCCTCGATAAGGGCATCAACCATTGCGAAAACGCTGGCCTCCCGAGCGTAGCTTACCACCTGCTTAACATCCCCTTCGTCGATGCGTCGCCCCGCGGTGTAGAGGAGCAGCTTCTCAATTTCGCTGGCCAACACCCACAGGTTCTCCCCCACCAGCGAGGCAAGCATCCTCACCGCCTCAGGGGAGATCGTGCCCTTCCCCTCCTTAACTCGCCTCCGGATCCATCCCCCTAGCGCTGCCCCCTTCAGGAGCGGGAACTCCTTCACCGAGGCCAACGGTGCCAGCCCTTTGAGCATAGCGTTACCCTTCTTTATCTGACCATCGACCAGGATGAGCACCGTGCTCGGGGGCATATCGCCAACCCTTTTTTGGAACTCCCCCCACTCCCCCTTATCCCTCCTGAGTGCCTGCCCTTCACCTGCCTCGTCCGCATCTTTTGCACCTTTCGAGAAGTTCGAAAAGCGCGCCAGCAGCCCCTCGACGATGATGAGACGGTGGGAGCCCAGAAAGGGCAGCGCCAGGCAGGCATCCATGAGCTGATTCAACCCCACCTGTTTCCCCTCAAAAATCGTGGTATTGGACGCCAGAGACTCCCGGTCACCCAGGCCATCCTTGATCCGCTCCAGCTCCTCCCGGAGCGAGAACTCATTGGGACCGAACAGGATATAAAACATTTTCGCTTTTTCGCCCTTTCTCTAATGCTTTCTAAAAGGACTCGCTGCTACCCAAATTTAGGCGGTTAAGACCAATATCTCTATGGTACCAACGATCACGCTCTCATTCTACCGCATATCTCGATGCTCGACTACACCTCCCCCGGGGATATGGCGTTGTAATTACAGCAGTAACCTAAGCTAACAACCGCCCATAACGGAGAAACGCACACCCTAGAGCTGGAATAGAACTAATATAGTTTGGATAGATAGGAGACTCTTGCGAATGTGAAAAGGGGAGTCTAGAGGGGTCTCGCCGATGTATCGGGGCAGAAATACATCTTGGGGTAGGCGGGTGGGTAAATTATCAAGAATATGCTATGATGGCCATGGTTAGAACTTAAGCCAGACAGCTTCAAAAACGGTAAAAAAAGACCCGAAATTTCGCCAACGATCATAGAAGAGCAAGAAGGCGACTGGAACTCAAACCAACAACCGCAAAGGTCGAAAAAATGGAGATCGGGATTATCGGGCTGCCCAAGAGCGGCAAGACCACACTCTTCAATACCCTCACCAGGGGAAAGGCTGAGATCGGCACTTACACCACCGCCGGACCGAATGTGGGGGTGGCCAAGGTGCCCGACCCGCGGCTCGAGGCTCTGGATAAGATGTTTCAGCCGAAGCGGAAAATACCTGCCGAGGTGAGATATATCGATGTTGCCGCACCCACCAAACGGGAGCTGGGCGGCGAGTTCCTGGCCCATCTCAGCCAGACGGACAGCCTGCTTCATGTGGTGCGTGCATTCAAGGATGAGAAGGTGCCCCATATCGAGGGCAGCATCGACCCGGAGAGAGACACCAAGATACTGGAGTTGGAGCTTACCTTCTCCGACCTCTCTATTATGGAAAAAAGACTGCATAGGATAGAGGCCTCCCTCAAAGGGGCAAAGGCCCATGAGCGCGAGGCCTTTGCCAAAGAGGAAGCGCTTCTGGCGAGGCTCAAGGTTGCCCTGGAGAGCGAGGTGCCTATCCGAGAGCAAGAGCTGAGCGAGGACGAGCGAAAAGCCATCTCAAGCTACCAGTTCCTGAGCGCCAAGCCGCTCCTTGCGGTGTTTAACATCGGGGAGGAAAGGCTGCCCCAGGCCGGCTCACTGGAGGAGGATTGGCGCAAAAAATACCGTCGCCCGCATCTGGAGGTTGCCGTCCTCTGTGGCAAGCTGGAGATGGAGCTGGCACAGCTTGATGATGCCGATGCCCAGGAGTTCCGCTCCGATATGGGCATCGCGGAGGCAGCGCTGAACCGCATAATCAGGCTCTCCTACGATTTGCTGGGGCTGATCTCCTTCTTTACCGTGGTCTCCGATGAGGTGAAGGCATGGACCATCCGCCGCGATACTACTGCGGTGCAGGCGGCGGGTAAGATTCACTCAGATATGGAGCGGGGCTTCATCAGGGCGGAGGTAATTGGCTATGAGGACCTGATGAAATGCGGCAGCATAGCCGAGGGCAGAAAAGGGGGACTGCTCCACACCGAAGGGAAGAGCTACATCGTTGAAGACGGGGATGTAATAACCTTCCTGTTCAATATTTAACCCGTCACCTTCTCCACTCGTTCGGGCACACCATTACAGGCTTGCTCCCTAATGCAACATATATTGACAAGCCTATCAGGACAATATTAGAGTCAATACAAAGCAGCGTAAAGGTGTTAGTTATGATAATAACGATGTCTACACTCTTAATCCTGACAGCGATTGGCGTAGCCTACTATTGGGCTGATTTCTACCTTAGAGGAGGAGTCCATACTGTAAAGGAGGACTGGTATATTAAGTTCGAGAGAGCCTTTCCGCTCGCCGACATATGGATGTCAGCCTGCGCTCTTGTAGGCGCTATCGGATTGCTGGTAGGACAAACCTATGGCTTACTATTTTCTTTACTTGCAGCGAGTTCTCTGATATTCCTCGCCCTCATGGATATAACGTTTAACATACAGAACAACCTTTATCGTATCATCGCCAGCTCAAACCAAATGAGATTTGAACTGTTGATAAACTTGTGGACTCTGGGATTGGGTATTGCCCTTATTATCTATTTATCATCAAGAATTAACGCACTTTAATACTACTAATAATATCAATTTCCAATCTTTCAACTACTTAATGAAAGCAGACGGTTTCCCATTAGCATTCCCTGGCTGGCATACATTCTAGTTTCTAGTGAAACGTTAGTTTGGAGCTAATGTATGTATTGGTTCTGCTCGGTGGTGATGGACAGACATAGTTGACTATTTAGAAATTTATAATTATAGTTCGGATACAGGGTCAGAATGCTGAAAAGTGTAAAAGGTTCCCCGTTATGCTATATCAGCGTCATATATTGTTTGAAAAGGTGCAACACTGTGGAGGTGAGACTTGGCAAAAGAAATACCATTTAAAGATGGACCATACCTCTTGGCAGCCATTATTTGTGAAAAGGTGTTGGAAGAAAAAGATGGTGTCAAATCAGCTATTCGCATTATCGACCGGCTAGAGCGTGCTGCAGTTGGTCCCAGCCCCCCAAAGGAGATGGAGGCTTTCGAGCATAAGCTGACTCTCCTAATTAGGATGAAATCTGGAATGGCGCGTGGTCCCTACACTCTCGAGATTCGGTTAGTTAAGCCGTCCGGCGAGAGTCCTGGACCAATGACGCAGGTCGTACACTTCGAAGGAGAAGAGGACCGGGGCATAGACATTGTTGGGCACATGATGATTAAATTCGACATGACGGGAATTTACTGGTTTCACGTATTCCTTGACGACGTGCGCCTAACTCAAATACCACTTCGTGTTATCTATCTGCCTCAGATTAGGCAAATACGTGGTCCAAGTGGACCTCCACAGTCGGCTTAGGGTCCTCAAACTCGTTCCTAATTGTCTCAACAGCGACAGTGGTATATGACTTGGCAAGAAGCGAAACCCCAGGAAAATCTATGGGGATAGTTTCCCTCATGCTAATAAGACTCTGAAGGTGCTCTCGAAATGCTGCTTCGTCCACTAAGCCCTCGCCAATTTCGACAAGGTCAGCATCTATCTCATTCGCCAGCTCAATGGACGCTTCATCGCCTGAGTCTAGGATTCTTTGCAAGTTGGACAACACCCAGGCCTCTAAATCTTGAATGGTACACTGGTCGTCTAAATAATTGCGTATGTAGTCGAGGAGTTCTTTATTCATGACTAAACCTCCACGGTCAGATAAGGTCAAATACGTATCACCTACGATTATACGCAAAATGTTCAACGAAAGTCAAGTTCCGGACATGATATCGGAGCGAAAGCTCGTGCCAAAATACCTGCGCAATGAGGAGTTGAAGGAGCCGGAAAAACGCAAGTATCCAGAGCCACGTGGTACACGCAGCCAAACTATCCGTTATGCTGACAGCAATGGCCAGTGGGTTGCGGTAGTCCACCAGTACCTACGCCCTGACGGCACTCTCGGTGCAACTGGCAAGCCAGACCCTAAGAGGCTACGGGTTGGAAACACCATCTTTATTGCTTGTCACTAACGAAATCTGGCGTATCACAACTCCACTTGCTTGATTGATTATTACTCCCTTTTCCCTCCTCATCAAGGCATCTATTGAACTCCCCTTTGGGGTTATCGTCCCCAGCTACTCAAGCCAGTGCACCCCTCCTTACCAGCACAACCTCACGTTGCAATTTTGTAACTACATCCCGCATGCACAACGCTTCCGTATGTACTCCACCTCAACTCCCCCTTTGCTACAAAAAGCATACTAGTCACTTTGTGACATGCATACATATGCATATTATTTCTCTGCCAAGCATATTATAGGGGCTACCCTCCACTGGGTGGCCCCTCTGTTATAGCCCCCAAGCCTGCATCCGGCCAACCCGCATCCTTGAACCAGACGGCCGCACTCACTTCACGCTGCACATTGGTACAGAATATGCAATCTCAATCAAATTAAAGAGACTGGGCGTCCGTCGGAACACCAGCCTCTTTGCTATTATCTGATAACCTAATGCCAGCTTTAACCCTTCCCTATTCTAAACACTTTAGCGTCGCTTTTGGGCACACAACCTGAGATGCCAGCCTATCGCTATTCATGATTATGCTCTTAGGGCCCGTCTAGCTTTCTTCGCTTTTACATTTCAAAGGCTCGCCTATTGGAAGGCAGGCATTACAGGACTTGCATTTAGCTGTTTCGCTCCCCATTCCCTGTAGCCAGCGATTTGGCAGGTCTGGCTCCCTAATCAGGGGCCTCGCCATGGAGCAGAAGTCAACACTGCCCTCTTGTAATATTTCCTCAATTTTGTCGATAGACTTGATCCCTCCTACTAGGATGATCGGTATATTTACTCCTTTCTTTATCTTCTTGGCGTTTTCCCAGAAATATGCCTCCTGTTTTTTGGTTTCTAGGCCAGTCCTTGCCTCGGGAAGCAATACGGGCTTCCACCCTAGCTCCTCTTCGCTTCTGGTAATCGCCTCCCAGATTCCGCCACTGGTCTCGATGGCTGTGTACCCTATCTTGGCCAGTTCTTCTGCTATTCGCACGGCTTCAAATGAGTCGATTCCCCCGGGGAAAAAGTCATCGGTGTTTATCTTGACTAGGATAGGGAAGTCATCCCCCACCTTTCTGGTAGCGCGATAATAGATTTCTTTCATGATTCTGGCACGCTTTTGAGTGCTTCCCCCGTATTCGTCATCCCTCCGGTTGGTATGCGGTGATAGGAAAGAGGACAGGAGGTAGCCGTGGGCGGCGTGCAGCTGCACCCCGTCGAACTCAGCCTCCCTGGCCCTCCGTATTGCCTCGGAAAAGCACTCAATGATCTCGTTAATCTCCTCCGAAGTCATTTCCCTAGGTGTGCCCTGGAACAGCGTGTCGTAGACTGCAGAGGGCGCGACGCGTCCCTCGACGGTTTCAAGGCACTGCCTTCCAAATTGAGTTAACTGAAGCACAACCTTGCAGTCGTTGCCGACTTGGTGTACAGCTCTGGCAATCTTCCTGATCATAGGTATGAAAGAGTCATCTGATATTCGGGTCATGTGCGACCCAGCTGACCAGCCAATATGCACGGACGCGTGCCCGGTGATTATGAGGCCGACGCCACCCTGAGCCAGGGTACGGTAAAGTTCTACCTGAATGTCAGTGACCTTGCCATCTTTGGTGGCCATGGCTTCAAATGTCGCGGAACGCACCAGACGGTTCTTGAGCTTTATACTTCCGATTTCCCCCGTTTGAAATGCTATTGAACTCTCCCTTTCTGCTATCATAGACACCCTCCTCTACGCAAGCAGTAACACAATCAAAGCTGCCACGTAAACGTAATAATGATAACACAACCCCATGTCAAGAAGTACTCAAATAGGATTAACTAACGACATATTTCTTCTTCCCCCCTTAAAAAGGACTTTGTTTGGAGTTCTCGATTTCTGAGTAATGATTCTACTTATGCATCAGCCTTCCTATTTTGGAGTAGCAGCTTTGGCGATAGTCAGGCCGATTAGAAGATTAGAAAGTGAATGTATTAGGTTACACGTCCTAGCGAAGAGTTTAATACCTATATGTATTATCTGCACTTGCGAACAACCATTGACAATAGCCCCTAAGTCGTCTACGATGTCCCCACCAGCAATCAACACAAGTTTTATGCCGAAAAACCTCAACCTTAGCCGAACCAGCTTCACCGTCTTCTTTGTGGTTGTACCTGCCTCAACGGCGCATGCCACCGGGGACCATATTGCCGCCTGCACCGCTGGGGAAACCGCTCCTAGATGAGCCTGCACTAGTTACAATACTTGAAATCGTAAAGCTAGTAATTTGAGTACTGGCAGTATATGTTCCACCAGAGTATAGACCGTCAGTAATTGTACCGGTTGAACTACCTCCGGAGTAAACAATATAGGTTGAACAGTTTTTTAGTTCGGGTGAGTGACCTGCCCCCCAAAAATCGGTCCGGGTAAAATGTTAGAGTTGGATCGATTTTGGAGTGCTACTCAGGACGCAACAGATTCTGGAGAGGGTGGAAGGCTAGCAAAGAGCCCAGCCAAACAGATTACAGGGGGCTACCCGAGAATGGGTGGCCCTTACCTTACCAGCACAACCTCACGTTGCAATTTTGTAACTACATCACGCACGCACACCCGTCCGGCTATGCCTGCCATCCCGCATCCGGCCAACCGGCATACTCTAACTCATTTAATAGCCGTGGAACAAAAGGTTCACTTCAGACGTCTATATTAGTGAGAAGAACAGTGTCTTGAGAACGGATATCGCAGGCTTGCAGAAAGGGAGGGGAACATCTACATGGTTATCATAGCAATGTTGGGTATATTTGGGGCAGCGTTAATTGTGGGCGGCATCGTTGGGTATCGTAAAAGTATGAGAACTGGCGTCAAAACCTTGGCGGCTGCATCTATCGCTGCTGGAGTCGTAATGTGGGCTTTAATTCTGTTCACCACCCCAGTATCTGTCAACTATGGCTCTTAATATCCACTAGGTAGCTTTCAACTCAACGGCGACTTATAAACCTCAAGCTATCACTAAAGCAGACAGAGCGAGTATACCGCTGCACCATCTCTAGGTTTTCCCACCGGCCGAAAAAACTAAATTTTACTTTTGAAGCCCCTGTTTAGGCTCTTGCCAGTACAACCTCACGTTGCAATTTTGTAACTACATCTCGCACGCACACTCGTTCGGCTATGCCACCATTTCAACTTCTGGCGGCGGTGAATAGCAATAGGGTAAGCCAAGAAACAATATACCACTATGTTAATATGGCCACCAGCTCGGGATATCTCCTCCCCACATCACGGTAACATCCTCGTCGTCAAGGTTGACGATGACCCCACGAACGTCATTAGTTGCTATGTCTCCTTCCAGTGGCAGCCACACTACCCTTCTGGGATCTGCTCCCAGAGCGGCGTGGGAGTTAGAAGGTTCACCCACTGTAAATCCGTGACTCAGAATTTTCTGTATATAGGGATCAGCCTCGGCTATTGCGATGGCTTCCGCCTTTTCCTCTTCGGTCAGTTCTGGTCTATAGATCGGCGGTTCAGGTGGGTGTAGGGTTATGGTTTCTGTATGGATAGCCACCACTGTCATATCCTCAGTATTAATCACCGCTGTGACAAAGGTGTCGGCAAAGGTATCCTGTATACTGCATTTCACATGTGCAATTTCACCTACAACCACAACTTCGGTTTCTATCTCCCCTTCACCTAGTATTGTCTGGACTTGTAAATTATTTCGAGCTGCCTCACCAGCAGCCTGGGCTATACTATTGCCTACCCAAGGATGCATTACTGCCAAGCCAGCTGCAACGATAATGATTACAGCTAGTAAGCTGATAAGCACCGGCTGCCAGATAGGCCTTTCCATAATGGCTACAGTTAGTGAGCTGATACGTACCGGCCGCCAGATAGGTCTTTCCGTTATCACGCCCTTTTTCTCAGTTTTGATTGGTTTTGCTTGTGATGGACTACTTTTAGCGCCAGAGGCATTCAAACGCTCCCTTATTAGTGAGCTGACATCTGCCCACCAGGTGTCACCATGGAGCGACTGAATCAAACCTGGAACATCGCTTAGCCGAGCCAGCTCCTGGCGGCATTTTTCACAGGAAGCTAGATGAGCCGCCAACATCTCTTGCTCATTAGGACTCAGCTCACCACTATCATAAAGGGCGAGCAGCCACCTTACCTTTTTACACTTCACTGCACTCACCTCTTCTCTCCAACATTTCATAGGCATCCCGAAACATTCCCCTTGCCCGGGCGAGGCGTTTTTTCGATGCGTCAAGAGAAATGTTCAGCATTTTCCCTATCTCTTGACAGTTAAAGCCCTGGTCATCATGGAGTAGCAGAACAGTCCGGTATTTACCAGGTAGCTTGTTCAGAGCACTACGAACCAACTCTCTTTGAGCCAAGCTATCTTCAATATTGTATGTCTCCCCAGGAATAGTCATCTCCTCCGCCCAAGGGATCCAAGAGATAAGCTTGCGTCGGCGCAGCACTTGGATGGCATTATTGGTAGCAATGCGATACAGCCAAGCCTTGAGATTGAGCTCGCCCGCAGTCTTGGGCATCGCCTGATAGGCTTCGAGAAAAGTATCCTGGGTCAACTCTCGTGCCAACTCCTTATCCTTAATCATGTTATATAAATATCGGGATAACGGCATTTGATACTGGAGGACGACATCTTCCCAAGCTTTGCTATCACCACACCTCAGGAGCTCTACGGTCTGTTCTCTCTCCATTACCAAGATCGCCATCCTTACCCCTCCCATTATATATAGCGAAGCAGAGGCTGAAAAGGGGACAGAATTTGTAACTTTATAGAAGAGTCAGACGCCAAAGACTGCAGAAAGAGCCGAAAGCGCCCCGATATATCAAGGCGCTTCCTTCTTTGAGGAGCAACTTTGGGACTGCCACTTTTAAATGCTTGACAATGCGATAGCTAGCTAATAGAGATTAGCGTAGCATCACTATGATCGCCTGCCTTTCCCAGTATGACATAGGTTCCTGGGGCAACTTGTTCACCATGCTCATTGGCTTGATCCCAGGTGAACGAATCAAGACCCTCGCCAGGTTCCCACTCAAATGCCAGGAAAAGGCCATTGCCAGCTACCAAATTGCCTTCCAGGTCGTATACTGCATAGTAAACACCGCCGCCGGTTATGGTTTCAGGGCTGATATTGGTAATCTCAATAGCGACCTCTCCACCTAACGCATAGGACAAGTTATCGGTGGTGGTTTGAAGTATTTGGCCTTCCATTTCCGGATCAGGCAGATACGGTTCACCAACAGCCTCGTAGGTCACCTCGATCACTTCTTTATTCTCAAGGCCTACCTTGACGAAAACAACAACCCCACCTGTCTCGTTTGTACATGTCACCAATGCCACATCATCTTTTACCACTACCTTTAGCACCTCTACTCCTTCACCACCAAGGGCGTCCTGAACCTCCGGGCTGTTACTGGCGAGCTCTGCTGCCAGTGCCTGGGCTGATGGGCTGGTAGACAATACTATCCCCAGAGTCAACCCAGTAATTAACCCCACCGCCAACACACTGACCACAACTATCTTCCAGTGTGAGACTAGCGCTCTTGTCATGTTTATCACCTCCTTTCATTTTAGATTTTGCCAGGCTAAAAGTGGCACCTCTCGTTTGCTCTTCTTTTGTGTCTTTAACAGTTCATGATCACCCCTTTCTTGCCTCTCTAATATATAGCGAAGCAGAGGGCAAAAAGGGGACAAGACTAGCCGAAATTTTTTGCTTTGTGAGAAAGAAGCTACAAGGCAATTCAAAGGGCTGGTGGGTTGCAGTCTTCCCTAGCGCTGTCCACCCTAGTGCAGCAAAACCCACTCACATCGATGTAATACTCTCCTCCCTCTTCTTCAGTGATCTTATGTCGGATAGCAGTCTCCCATCCCTTGGTTTCTAGGGCGTCAAAGGCCTGTGTTAACATACCCTCGAAGATTTGTCTCAAGGTTGGTTCTACATCGTCGTATCTCTGGGCCAGGTTCTTCACCTCAAGTAATGTATCCATTTACACCTCCTTTCCGCCGCTGGCGGATGCCTAATGCCAAAATCGCTGCTACTAAAACCACCCCTGTTACAACTGCTACCTTTTTCATTTCTATTCACCTCCTTTCATTTTAGATTTTGCCAGGCTAAAAGTGGCACCTCTCGTTTGCTCTTCTTTTGTGTCCTTAACAGTTCATGATCACCCCTTTCTTGCCTCTTTAATATATAGCGAAGCAGAGGGCAAAAAGGGGACAAGACTAGCCGAAATGCTTTAGCCTTCCGAATTGTACTTTGCCACTAGCACACCTCGTTTCTACCTCCAAGGTTCACTCTTATCTTTAGCTTGTAATCAGGAGGATGGCTGGTTTTGGTAAAGAAAAAGGTTGACCATCGAGTCAACCTCTCTATCAATGTGGCAATCGTACAAAAGTATGACTAGAGCTTAATAATGCCTTTCTTTAGGGCCTCGGTCACAGTATAGCGATATGTGTCCTCCGTGCCACGGCGATATCTGGCAGACCGTCAGCATGATACCACGCAGCGGCGCTTTCCCACAAGAAGCGCAATCCCCCCTTTCATCACTTAGCCAAGCACACTTAAGAAGAAGCCGGCAGCTAAAGAAGAAATAGACCCGCTTGTCGCCCAAATCTGGGGTCTTACGGGAGAGGAACTAAAGGAAATTCAGACTTCTCCGGAAGATATAACTCGACAGTTGAACACAAATAGTATACGATAGAGCATAAATTGTGTTCAAAATTAACGATGCTGGAATACTTTATAACCTCAAAGACAAAACGCAATCTCCTCAAACTGTTTCTCACCAACCCGGAGAGGCGATTTTATACCAGGGAGGTAGCGAGGCTCACCGGTGAGCCCTTAAACGCGGTAAGAAGGGAACTGGGCTACCTGGAAAAGGCTGGATTGTTGAGGTCACATAAGGAGGGAAACCTGAAATACTTCGAGGTTGTTGAGGAGTTTCCCCTCTATCCCGAGTTGAAGAAGATTATCTATGCGACTATAGGGCTTGGTGACTACTTGAGTAATAGGCTCAAGGATTCAGAGTTAATAGAGCTTGCTTTCATTTACGGTTCGGTAGCTAACGATGAGGAAACAAGGAAGAGCGACATCGACCTTTTTGTAGTGGGAGAGGTCGAGGAGGAAGAACTCCAAAGGCTGGTGTCTGACATTGAAAGGGAAACTGGCAGAGAAATCAATTATACCGTGATGACGAGAAGGGAGATGATGTATCATGCCATTGAAAACCGCTGCAGAGTACATCGAGAGTCTGCGTAAGCTGAAACTGGATCTCTATCTACTTGGTGAAAAGGTGGAGAATTGGGTTGATAACCCCATTATCAGACCATCAATTAACGCTGTGGCGATGACCTACAAGCTTGCTCACGAGCCCGAGAACAAGGAGCTGGCAACCACGGACTCGATGCTCACAGGGAAGAAGGTAAACAGATTTAACTCTCTCTTCAAGAGCACCGGTGATATGGTCAGTAAGGTAAGATTACAGAGGGAGCTGGGACAGAGGACAGCCTGTTGTTTCCAGAGGTGCGTTGGCCTTGACGGGATCAATGCTGTTTTTAGCACCACCTACGAAATTGACCAGGAGCATGGAACCAAGTATCATCACAGGTTTAGAGAGTGGCTGAAGTATGTTCAACAGAATGACCTCTGTGTCCAAGGTGCCATGACCGATGTCAAGGGCAACCGGGTGGTGGCTCCAAGCAAGCAGACTGACCCGGACATGTTTGTGCATGTGGTGGAACGAAGGAGTGATGGGATCGTCATAAGGGGGGCAAAAGCAAGTCAAACGGGAACCGTGAATTCACATGAAATGCTCATTATGCCAACCCTGAGAATGCGGGACGGCGATGAAGACTATTCCCTGAGCTGTGCTATACCAACGGACGCTGAAGGCGTACACCTCATCTATGGAAGACAGTCCTGCGATACGCGCAAGCTTGAGGAGGGTGACATCGATGTCGGTAACTACAGCTTCTGTGGACAGGAGACACTGACTATCCTGGACAACGTCTTCGTCCCGTGGGATAGGGTTTTCATGTGCGGGGAGATCGAATTTGCCATCATGATGGTGGAGAGATTCGCCGCCTATCATAGACAGAGCTACGGCGGTTGTAAGCCTGGCGTAGGCGATGTGCTTGTTGGAGCGGCGGCCTCAATGGCTGATTACAACGGGACACGTAGAGCCCCTCACATCAGAGAGAAACTTGGGGAGATGATTCATCTCTCTGAAACGATACATGCCTGCGGATTAGCTTGCGCCTACGAAGGGTGGCAGACCATGTCTGGCAACTACCAGTGCAGCATCCTTTTAGCCAATGTATGTAAGCACAATGTGACGAGGTTTCCCTACGAGCTTTGCAGGCTTGCAGAGGACATAGCCGGCGGTATTGTGGTAACGCTGCCCTCCGAAAAAGACTTCAGGCATCCTGTGATGGGCAAATATATCGATAAATACCTGAAGGGAGTACCTGATGTACCTACAGAGCACCGAATACGCATGTTGACGCTTATCCACTCCATTACTTTTGGCCAGGTAGCTCCCAGTTACCGGACAGAGTCGCTACATGGAGCAGGATCGCCTCAGGCACAGAAAATTATGATTGAGCGCGAGACGGATATGGACCTCAAGCAGAAGCTGGCCCGCAGTTTGGCTGGCATCGACAAAAGAGAAAACGTGACCGCTTAGTTTCTATAGGTAGCTAAACCGAGATAGACAGGCCTTCCCGGCGGGTAGTTCCGCCTGTTCCTCAAGGTAAGGTGGGGGTTGAGATACCTGAGCGGTAACAAGAGTACACATTGTTCACTCGGTCACAGTGTAGCGCTCTGTGTCCTTCGTGCCACGGCGATGCCTGGCAGACCGTCAGCGTGATACCATCTCTGTCGCCCAGGCCAGTTGTTCGGGCACACCATCACAGGCTTGCTCCCTAAAGCTCTACACATTTCTCGTCACCCATCTCTCTCCTCCCTAAACCAGTTTCCCTCGATATGGCCGTGCTACTTAGTCCTAGTAAAAACCAACGAAGTAACCGTTTCCACTCAGCATGAGATAAATGTAATGGTAATGTATCCGCACGCCACTCATAGCGACAGGCTGAGCATTTTCTTTTCCCGTGCTTTACCCCCCAACTTCTTGTATTCCCGTATAGGAGACATCTCCCTATATGTGCCATGCCACCATTCTCTCACATCCAGGTGGCTATTTTAAGACTTTACCCTTTTTAATTATGCCATTTAGATTGGACGCTCATCGCACTAACTTATTCTCTCGCGCTTTAATAATGTAATCAGGCTCAGTCCACCACGGCTTAATACCTAGATCTTCCGCTACTACCCTTGCTGCGTTGTAACCACCTCCGAGCAATACCATGCCCCCGGGGTAGGTGCTTGCCCCACATAAATAGAGGTTCTTAACCGGTGTGCGATAACCAGAACACTCAATATTTGGTCTCATATATCCCATTTGCGTTGCGTCATAGGCACCGTGTTTAAAAGAGCCTCTAACCATATTCACAAACTTTTGTTCAATATAGGCTGGCGAATTATCGTACTTGCGGATTATCTTCCCTTTGTCCACATTTGGTGCATACTCCTGGATTCTAGCTAAAAGGCGGTCCCCATAACCTGTAGCTATTTCGTCCCACTTGCCTTCCTTAGGTTCATAGGGAACCAATGACTCAAACCTCAGTGTAGCTACACCGGATTGGACATCTATAGGGGCCTGTAGTGGGTCAATATCGCTAGTAACAGTAACGTGACCAGCAGTGCCCAATTCTCCATCCCCTAATCCCTTGAGATGGGTCAAGAAATCCTCAGGGCTATCATAGCCAATGATCTTCATGAAAGCCTCATTTACCGCGGGGTCGAAATCGGCAGCTCTAAACTGCGGTCTCTCCTTCAGGGCAAGGTGAAGCCCGAATAGGCTCCAGTGCTCCCATTCCCATTGTTTGGCCGATTCAACACAGCTTCTCGATATCGGTGCCATAACATCTTCCGGGATAAGTTTGGTAAAGGTAGTCATCGGATCGGTGGAGCTGATAACTACTTTGGCCTCAAATGTCTTCCTGCCAAGTTTCTCAGCATTAGTCAGGCCTACCTCCACGCCCCTCGCCGTCCCGTCTTCGACCACTATCTTGGTTACCGTGTGACTCTCAAGTATATCGCCGCCGGATACGATAATCGTCCTTTGCAGTGCCGACGATAGACGGTGTGACCCCCCTTTAATTAAAGACATGTTCAACATGCGGTTGAGATAAAGAGGTGCCAGGTAGCCTACCCCGGTGACATCCGGTTCTAACCCCCACATGCAAATCAGGTGTAGAATCAGGGTCTGCAACAGCGGGTTCTCAAAGCCCCATTCACCTACAATTTCCCTGGGCGTCTTTTCTCCGATATCGAGGATCTTTTTCCCAATATCGCTTTGGTTTAGCATTTCAGCAAAATCCAGCGTTGGAATAGGAGGGGTATATGTGAGCGGGATTATAGCCCCGAATGCCAATTCCTTAGATTCCAGATATACGTCGCGAAATCTCTCTGCATCTTTCGGCGAGAATTTCTTGATAGATTCGACACTACGCTCAAGGTCGCGATAAAGGGTCAAGGCCTTGCCGTCCTTGGTCAGCAGGGAAACCTGCACCTCGGGTTGTATATAAACACAACCCTCTGCGTAAAGGTCCAGGTCATCGTATGGTGGCATTACGTCCATCATCATCATATAGATAGCATGGAGGTTGAAACGAAAGGCGGAGAAATCCTCGCTGACCAGCCCTCCTCCGGTTTCATGGCGCCTTTCTACCAGAAGTACACGCGCCCCGGCACGGGCAAGGTATGCTCCTGCAGTAAGGCCGTTAGGCCCTCCCCCCACAATGATCACGTCGTATTTCTCGTTTTCCACGATACTTACCCCTCCTTCCTTGGAATGGGCACTTTAATCAATTAGCACAACCTGCTCACCCATCCTCTTCAGAAACAGCTTGGTGTAATCCCCCGGTCTGCTCGCCCACCAATCCTGTTCCCTCACCCCAAGGTCTTCAGCGACTACCTTGGCGCATGTGTAACCACCGCCCAGGGAGCTTACCGAGATGCTTCCCATCGAGTTGCTGATATAGAGCTTGTCAATCGGAGTCCGCGGAGCACCGCAGCCAGCAAATGGCCTCCAGCTCCACCACTGTCTCTCCCCATAGTAGCCGCTACTCATATGTCCTCTGGAACTTGGATTTCTTCGCCAGGTATCCCAGGGGGTATCGCAGTAACGGGCGATCTTTGCGCTCTTCAGATTGGGCATTAGTTCATTCAGACTATCTTCCACCTTATCCCCGTATTCCTCCCTGATGTCATCCCATTTCTCGGGACCCCCCAGTGGCCTGATGGTGGTTGGCACGTTAGCCCAGGTCAGCACGTTGTATTGCCCGGGTGGTGCTTGTGTCGGATCGGCGTCACAGAAGGTGTGAATACAATAGCCCATGTTCACCGGGGGGTCAGGGGGTGTATCCAATACCATAACATGTTCTTCCATCCTTAAAATATCGGCCATGGTATCGGCACCGAAATTGAAGCTAAACCCTCGATCGATCTCGGGGAATCTGTCAATGCACTTCCATTTTGGCCGCTCGTTGAGCACCCACCAGGTGGTAAATAATGGAGACCCCCTGTAGTCGAAATTCCTGGCCCCTCGAGCGGCGAAAGCCGGCAGCTTATCCTCACCTACAAGCTCTACAAAAGTAGGATAAGGGCTGAGGTTGCTTATCACCGCTTTCCTTGCCCTAAACTCGGCTTCGGGGTAGATAGCATCCCTGGAGAGGGCAACACCCTTAGCCTCGCCGTTGTCAACGGTTATCCTGGCTACCGGGCAGCCGGCCAGAATCCTGCCCCCGTGATGAAGGAAACACCTGGCAAGTGCATGGGTAAGGTTATGGCTCCCCCCTCTGCCGGTTCCGACACAAGCAATGCCCGCTCCCGCTACCAGAGCAGTCATCATCAGGATCGTCGTAGAGCCAGCGATCCGGCTCGTTATATCAACCGCGAGTGTGATGGGCCAGCCAGATAAAAACACCTTGCTGCGCTCATCTTCCCACATTTCGTTGAGCAGCTCAACGCCGGTAAGGTAAAGGGAATCTTTAGGGAAAGCGGGCACCATACTCGAAAACATATCCAGCATATTGTGCAAGTTTAAAAAGCTTTCATCGGTCATTGGTTCGTAGAACATCGTACTCAGCATTTCGGGGGCAATATCGCTCTGCAACATTGGGCCTATCGTTTTCGCTATGGTGCGGAAGGTTTCAGCATCCTTCTCATTTACACGGCGCCAGACATCGTAGGTAACCTTGGTGTTGTACCAGTGCCACGCTAATGCGGTGCCATCCTTAAAGGGGGCAAAATATACAATGGGCCCGGGCATGAGAAGCTCAAAGCCAAATCTATCCAGGTCAAGGTCAAGGGGAACCGGACCGATGGTAGGGAACAAACCGTTGGCATGAACGCTTACCATAGCTCCGGGGTGCAGCAGTTCCTGGGTTGAACAGAAGCAGCCAACCTCATCCCGCCGCTCTAAGATGAGTACCTTGAGCCCTGCTTTCTGCAGATAACAACCCGCCGTTAGACCGTTTATACCGCCACCAATGACGATTACGTCGTATTCCTGCTCGATCTTGGCCATCTTCCCCTCCTTAAAAATGTGTTTGATCTATATATGCCCTGTCTTTTTATCAATAACCATCAGGTAACCAATGGGTTACCTAACAAGTTCAAGTTGTTGAATACTAGCACTTAGTGAGTGAACTATCAAGGTCGCCCCCGCCCAGAAAATGTCAGAAACGGTTCTTGTACTAGGAGAGTAGCTCGTCCGGCCTGCAGCCGACGAAAGGCGTTCCGACTCCGATGTCCATTATGGATCCGGGATCCTTACTGATTTCATTTCAAGATATCTGCCAGACGCAGGGCGCTTGCTGCGGCCATTTCGGTACCGATACCGCGTGCACCAACGTCCGCACCGACCAGCCAGAGCCCCGTTACCGGTGTGGCCAGTTCAGGTCGAAGTATTCCTGCCTGCCCCGGAGTCTGCGCGAGACCGATAGCCTCGCCTGCGTGGTGACCGGTCAATTCCGCTGCGTCGTTACATGTTGAACGGGATTGCCATAGCACTGCTGCCTCCAGGTCAGGGTAAAGCTCGCATACCTTGTCGTGGACCCTGTCCAGAATCGCAGTGCAGAGGTCACCTGAGGCTCCGGCGGGAGCGGGAGCACCAACGATTACCAGTTGTTTTCCATCGGGTGCCAGGTCAGGGTCATGATTTGTGGGTACCGGCATAAAAAGATACGGGTCCTCCGGTACCGTTTCCTCTTCCACATACCTGAAGACTTCCTCTGCGGGAAGGTGTGGCATGTAGAAGACCACCGGGTAGGGGACAACCCGACGCTCCAGGGCATATTTCACGGTGACATAGGAATTGGAGTACCGGTACTGTTCCGCCTTTCTCACATAGTCTTCGGGAAAGTGTTCCCTGCCTGCCAGATCAATGGTGCGAAGGATCCCGCCGTTGGATATGACAATGTCAGCCGGGTAATACCCCGAAGCCGTCTCCACCCCCATTACACTGCAGTTTTCAATACGAATGCGGACAACCGGCTCACTGAAATGCACTTTTCCGCCGAACCCCTCGAGACCCCTGAGAAACGATTTGGGGATCTCACCGCTGCCCCCCATCGGGTAGCCGAAGCAGGCCTCATTGAACATGCGGGATGAGCACCAGATAAATTCTCCGGCGGACGCCTCCTTGTAGGAAAGGGCGAAGAAGAGCTGGGAGAGGCAGTTAATAAAGAGATGAATCATCTCATCATCGGTGAACCGGGAAACGTAGTCCTGTAGGCATACCTGATCGTTCACCTCCACGTCGTCTCCTTTCAAAAGAGAACGAAACAGGCGAAAGGCACCGACGTAGCTCTTTGCCCTGACCCCCAGGTTTCTGGCAAGGTTCACCTGACGCATCAGAGGTTTAATATCAAGGGGGAAGTCGAATTCGACCCTTCCGATCACCCGGCAGGCGGGGTCCCGTGTGATCCATTTCAGATCACCGCCCAATCTCCGGTTTACTTCGCCGTGAGGGCCGCGGTCTCCCCGGCTGAACATGTGTACCCCGAAATCGTAATGAAACCCCTGCTTCTCCATGGAGGCGCAGCGCCCGCCAGGAAAGGGGTGCGCCTCCAGCATAGTCACCTCACATCCCGCCTTTGCCAGAAGTGAAGCAATGGCACATCCCCCTATGCCAGATCCGATGACTACTACTTTTCTCGACATCGCTTCAACCGCAATGTGTTTATGACCGATGTCCAAACCGGCCTTTGGACTTAACGGGCATTTCGGCATCCAAAGCCTTGCTCTCTACACTGAATCGTCCGGGATAATGGTGAAATGGTCGATGTCGTGGAAGTAGTCACCTGTCCTGTCATCGCTAAATACTGCCTGCACACGCATCCCAGCCCTGATTCTCTTCTCATCTGTCTCGTCGAGGCAATGCACGATGTTGGAGTCACTGCCATCAAGTCTGATATACGCTGCTGTGTATGGGATCTGCTTCGGCCCGCCTGTAGTCGTATCAGTATAGGGGAAGTTGGTGACCGTAAAAGCAAGCAATATTCCCCGGTCGCTTACTGGCACGAACTCCTCCATGGTGACAAAGCAATCGCGACACACGACACGCGGCGGCACGTAAACTTTGCCGCATCTGAAACACTTCACACCGACTATCCGTTTGTTATCCCTTAACTCCTTAAGGAACCTGCTGTAGTAGAAACCAGCGTGATAATTGTATGGCATATCTGCAGTGCACGTTACGCTCAGTGCTCCGGTATCCATACTCTTCCCTTCCATAGCGACTTCCTACTCTAGTTTAGCTGGGGCAAGGAACTGATTACCGTCACATCGGACCAGAAACACCCACCGAAACCGGTGGCAACAGCCACCTTCGCGCCATCTACCTGTTTCTGCTCTGCCTTTCCCATTACCTGCAGGGCGGCTTCCCCTATTCTCAGCAGTCCAGTGGCGCCAATGGGGTTAGTTGCCAGTACGCCACCCGAAGGGTTGATGGGAAGCTCCCCACCCATTTCCGTCGCCCCGCTCCTGATGAGCCTCGGGCCTCCACCTTCCTCACACAGCCCCAGCGCCTCCATCCAGCAGACGCCAGCGGTTGACGCAGGTATGTAAAGCTCGGCTACGTCAAACTGTTTGAACGGGTTGATAATTCCTGCCATCTGGTAAGCCTCGCGTGCCGCAGCTTCCAGTGATGGCAGGTTCGCCAATCCGATTCCGTCTGCGACGTTGACCAGAATGTGGCAATCCCCTACACCCAGTACCCAGGCAGGCCGGTCGGCAGTCTTTCTCGCCCTGTCCTCGCCGGCAAATACTATGGCACAGGCACCGTCAGTCCTGGGACACATGTCGAGAAGCTTGATCGGGTAGGATATGTACGGCGATTTCATTACCTCCTCAGTGGTTATCATCTGCCGAAGATGGGCATAAGGGTTGTACTTGGCTGCATTGTTGTGATCTCGCACCGAGACGAGCGCAGCATCCTCTTCAGTAGCACCATATTTGCTCATGTAGGCGGTATACTGTGCCGCCAGCGGGCCTATCGCTCCGCCGCAGAACTCCCTCTCGGTAATCGGGTCAAAACAGGTTGATATTGCTGCCGTTGTGTCCGATTCAGAGTTCTGCTCCCAGCCGATAGCCAGTACAGTGTCAAACAATCCGGATGCCACGTGATAAAATGCTGCGTGACCTACTGCACTGCCCGTCGTCCCTCCGGTAGTTACTTTCATGATCGGCTTCATATAGCCACCGGAACCATCCACACTCCACATGTCCACATAGTTGATCGATTCGAAATGGTCCATGTTGCCAATCACTATTGCATCTATATCCGCCATGTTCAGCTCTGCGCTTTCCAGAGCCCTCTTGACTGCTATGCTGATCAATTCCTGGCCTTTGCAATCAGTATTCTTCGACCTGTGATGGGTTTGACCCACCCCCACTATTGATACCCTGTTCTTCATTGCATTAAGGCTCCCCTATAAGAGATAGGCCACAACACCCTATCCTAGTTCTCGAGAACAAATACACAATGCCCCTGTCCACATGCGCCTTCGATACCGTGCGCTAATGCTACCCTGGCACCTTCAACCTGTCTGGCATTGGCTTCGCCTCTAAGCTGCAGCACCGCTTCAGCAATTCGCGCCAGCCCGGCAACCTGGACCGCATGTGCCGATAACACTCCACCTGATGGGTTGATTGGCAAAGCGCCGCCCAATTCTGTCAGACCTGAATCGACCATGGCTCCAGCTTCACCCCGCCCACACAGGCCCAGCCCCTCCATCCACATGAGCTCCATATATGAGAAAGCATCGTAGACCTCGGCCACGTCAATTTCCTTCATCGGATTCTTAATTCCGGCCATTTTGTATGCTCTTCTGGCAGCCGATGCCAATGCATCCACCTCAGCCAGATCGCGATCTCCCAGGTGATAGGCATCAGCGCAATGACCAATGCCCTTTACCCAGATTGGCTTGCTGTACCTTTTCTTTGCCGTCTCCTCCTCGGCCATTATGATTGCGCATGCCCCATCGGAGACGGGAGAGGCATCAAGGAGCTTTATCGGGTCCGCCAGGACTCTGGATTTGAGAACATCTTCGACGGTGATATCCAAAGGCAGATGTGCGTAAGGATTGGCCTTAGCATTCCTGTGGTTCTTTACCGAAACTTTGGCGCATTGCTCCTCGGTGACCCCGTATTTTGACATATAGCTCCTCATCTGGAGAGCCGATGAGTTTATCGCGTCAACCCCCAGTACACGCTCGTAGACAGGATCGAACATGGCGTTGGTAATGACCGACGGGATTCCCTCGGAGAGCTTGCTCTGTGCCACAACGAGGGTCACCTTGTGGAGGCCGGAAAGGATGCGCATAGCCCCCATGAGTGCCCCGTAGGTGCCGTCCCCTTCTACATTCGTTGTGGGAACTCTGTGCGAACCGGTTGCCTCCGTAATCGTCATGCACGATATGGTACGTCCGTCCCAGAAATCGTTGCAGACCGTGACCGTGTTGTCCATGTCCTCGATGGTCAGCCCCGCATCCTCCAGAGCCTCGCGTGTAACCTGGTACGCCATCTCAGCGTGGGATGCCGGATTGTATCTCCGGTACTTGGTCTGAGCTACTCCTATGATGCCCACTTTGCCCACGGTATAACTCCTAGTAAATATTCACTTTGGCACGAGCATGGCTCAGGACCCAAGCGGCCTGAAATACTTGATGTCCAGGTAGTTGCCCTCTCGTGCGTCGCGAAAAACAGCTTTCACCCTCATTCCGACCCTAATATTATCCAGCTCAACCTCTCCCAGCAGGTGCATTAGCCCAGTGCTCGCTCCATCCAACTTTATTATGCCCAGGGCGTACGGGGGCTCTTGTGGCTGGATGCCCGGCACGGCATATCTTGTAACGGTGTAGGTCAATAAGGTACCGACATCACTGACCTCAACCCATTCATCCATACTACAATAACACCGCGGGCAGGTCTCCCTGGGTGGCAAGTATATCCGCTCACATTGGGGACATTTCGTCCCCCAGATCTTACAGTGGTCCCTTATTTCTCGATAAAACCTGCTCCCGACCTTTCCGGCATGCCAGGTATACTGGAGCTTTATCCGGCTGGGGTACATCAAAGTACCGCTGTCGCCCAGTTCCTCACTTCTTACCGCCATCTTTTGCTCCTTGTTATTACCAATTCTCGCGTCCTCTTTCACCTGCGGGGAAGCAGGTGCAGGAAGGTTGAAATCACTATTATCCTTTCAGCCCCCTTCTCCTTAAAAGCCTTGTGACGGACACCATCCCTCCGATGTGCGTTCCGAATATCTATTTCAGCTCGATTTCTTGGCAATCAAGACCTTCATAGTGGAAACCGCCACATCCTCCCCTCGCTGGTTCTTAACCGACTGCTTCAGATTGACCACACCGCCAAAATCACCCTTATCCCGCTTGTCAATAACCTCCAGTTCCACGTGGATGGTGTCGCCAATCTTGGTAGGTGCGGTAAACCGTACCTTGTCCATGCCGTAGAATGCGACAATTGCCATCTGGTAAAGAGGCATAAGCCCAGTCGCCACCGAAAGCACCAGCATGCCGTGAGCTATCCTCTCTCCGAACGGGCCCTTCTTGGCGTATTCCACATCGGTATGAAGCGGATACCAGTCCCCGCTGAAAGCGGCAAAGTTGACGATGTCCGCTTCGGTGATTGTTCTGGCCCTGGTTACCTCCACATCACCGACTTGAAAATCTTCAAAATACTTCATATTGCCTCCCTTTACTAATTCAGCTTTTCCCGCTCTAGCTTCTTCTCGTTTTCCGAGAAAAGTTGGCATAATTCTCGCAGGATATTAAGCGTATTGGGAAAGATGAAATCCTTCGTATCTTATGGGGATGGTCTTTCCCACTGATACTTTCTTACACGATTCATACGGGTCTGTCAAGGACTTCAGCCAACTGCCCCTGAAATACTGTGTAAAGTTTCAACGAAAACCGGTTCCAGCGAGCACCCCTAACGAGACCGGCGTGGAATATAGTATAGTTCGGTAAGCTATAAAACGCGCTCCACTTGTTAGCAACCATTGACAACGGCCCCGCGTTCGTCTACGATGTCCCCACCAGAAATTGGTACATAATTTTGTCTAGCCTGAATGACAATGAAATGCCCAAAATGCCAGACCGAAAACCCTGAGACCAGGAAGTTCTGCCTTGAGTGCGGGGCAAAGCTTTCGCAGGTCTGCCCTCAATGTGGATCTGAAAACCTGCCCGAGGATAAATTCTGCGGTAAATGCGGTCATGCTTTGGCAGAGACCGCAGCAGTGCCTACCATTGACTATACTGAGCCACAATCCTATACACCCAAGTTCCTGGCGGATAAGATCCTCGATACACGCAGCTCCATAGAGGGGGAGCACAAGCTGGTAACCGTGCTCTTCGCCGATGTGGCCAACTACACCTCCATCTCGGAGAAGCTTGACCCCGAGGAAGTCCACCAGATCATGGACGGCTGCTTCAAAGTTCTTATGGACGAGATCCACAGGTACGAGGGCACCATCGACAAGTTCACCGGCGACGGAGTGATGGCCCTCTTCGGTGCTCCAGTGGCTCATGAGGACCACGCCCAGCGTGCCTGTTACGCCGCCCTGGCAATACAGAAAGCCATGGGTGAATACGGTGAAGAGAGAGAGAAGGAGTGCGGGGTGGAGTTCAAGATGCGGGTAGGGCTCAACTCCGGCCCGGTGATCGTGGGCTCGGTAGGGAATGACCTGAAGATGGACTATACCGCCATCGGGGACACCACCAACCTGGCCTCCAGGATGGAGACCATGGCCAAGCCTGGTACAGTTCTGGTTTCATCGGATACATACAAGATGGCCAGGGACTTCTTCAAGTTCGAGCCTCTAGGCAAAGTGAAAGTTAAGGGGAAAGAGGAGCCAGTCGAGGCCTACGTGCTCGTAGAGGCCGGAGAGGTGGAAACACGGATTGAGGCGGCGGTGGCCAGGGGCCTCACCAAATTCGTTGGCCGGAAGAGAGAGATCACAGTGCTCAAGGAGGCCTTTGAAAAAGCCAAATCAGGCTCCGGCCAGGTGGTAGGCATCGTAGGTGAGGCCGGCGTTGGTAAATCCAGGCTCCTCCTTGAGCTGAGGGGAGCACTTCGCAAAAAAGAATACACATACCTGGAGGGCGAATGTCTCCACTACGGGGGCTTAATGGCATATCTGCCCTTCCTTGATATTCTGAGATCCTACTTCGATATAAAGGAGGGAGAGCGCGAGTTTGTTATCAAGAAGAAGATGTCGGAGAAGATAACCCAGCTCGATGAGAAGCTCAAGGACATCCTGCCTCCGCTACATGAGATACTATCTCTCAAGGTGGAGGATGAAGAATATCTTAAGCTAGACCCTCCACTGAAAAGGGAGAGGATCTTCGAGGCTATCAGAGACATTCTGATCCGGGAGAGTCAAGACAGGCCCCTTATCCTTTCTGTGGAAGACCTTCACTGGGTTGATAGGACATCAGAGGAATTCCTATCCTATTTCATAGACTGGCTGGCCAATACCCGCATCCTGCTGGTCCTTCTCTACCGGCCGGAATACACCCATCAATGGGCAAGCAAGTCCTGTTACAGCCAGATCCGTGTGGATCAGCTCTCCACCAACACCAGTGCTGAGCTGGTGCAGTCCATCCTCGAGGAGGGAGAGGTGGCGCCAGAGCTCAGTGAGCTAATCCTGAACAGAGCTGCAGGAAACCCTCTCTTCATGGAGGAGTTCACCCACACCCTGGTGGAAAACGGCTCCATCCAGAAGAAGAATCACGAGTATATATTGACCAGAAAGGCCTCTGACATACAAGTACCCGATACTATCCAGGGGATCATTTCAGCCCGAATGGACCGCCTGGAGGACAACCTCAAACGGACCATGCAGGTGGCATCCGTCATCGGCAGAGACTTCGCCTACCGCATCCTACAGACCATCACTGAGATGGGAGAGGAGCTCAAATCCTACCTGCTCAACCTTCAGGGGCTGGAGTTCATCTACGAGAAGAGCCTTTTTCCCGAGCTGGAATACATATTTAGACACACTCTCACCCAAGAGGTAGCTTACAACAGCCTGCTTCTCAGGAGGAGAAAGGAGATACACGAGAGGATAGGCAGGGCCATAGAGGAGCTATACGCGGGCAGGTTGGAGGAGTTCTACGAGATGCTGGCCCATCATTACTCCAGGGGCGAGAACCTGGAGAAGGCCTACCAGTATCTGAAGCTATCCGGGGACAAAGCAGTACGCAGCTATTCTCTCTGGGAAGCCTTTCGGTTCTACGAGGAGGCGATCAAGGTACTCAACAAATTGCCTGAGACCGAGGAGAACAAGAGAAGAGGGATCGAAGTTCGTCTTTCAATGGCAATGCCAATGATGGCCCTGGTTTACCCTGAGGATTCCCTCGAAATTCTCCAGGAGGGGGAAAGGCTCTCAAAGGAGCTCGGGGATGAAAGGAGTCTGGCAAACTTCTACAGCAATATGGGCTTTTACTATACAATTGGAGGAGACCCCCTGCTGGGAAGGAAATATGCCGAGAATTGCTTCGAAGAGGCGGAAAAGATACAGGACGTTGAACTAATGGCTCCAACTGCATTTGATCTTTGCCCTTCCTACAACCGGGCAGGGGAGTATTTCAAAGTGGCTGAAGTGGCTCCCAGGGTCCTTGCTTTGCTTGAAAGTACAAGAAGGGAATCTGAATACTTTGGCAGGTTACTTAACGTATATTCCGCACTTCTCGCAAATTATGGAGCTGCCATGGGAATGTTGGGGAATTTCGGGGAAGGAGAAGCCCTGTGTGAGAAAGCCCTTCGTTTCGCACGCGAGATCAATGACTCATATAGCATAGCCATGGCAGAATTCTACTACATCGGTTTGTTCCTTGTTAAGGGAGACGGCAAAAATGTAATAGAACATTCGCAAAACGCTATTAGATATGGCGAGGAGACACAAATGGTCGCTATATTGGGTCTCGCCTGGACCCTACTAGGCTGGGGATACTATCTCCTGGGGGAGTTGGAAACCGCTCGGAAGCATATGGAGAGGGGCCTCAAAACCCAGACTGATGCCGGATTACCCTTTCTTTTGTCTTTCCATTACTGGGCATTAAGTATGGTTCATTTCGATTCAGGTGACCTGGAAAATGCTGGAAGCCGCGCTGAGGAGGCCCTGGAGTTTGCGCAAAAGAACAGTGAAAAACCGCAAGAAGCAGCGTCAAGGATCTTGCTGGGAAGAATACTGGGGAAAGCGGACATATCACAAGCCGACAAAGCGGAGGAATGCATCCTGCAAGGCATCAGCATCTACGATCAGTTGAGGCTAAGACCGTCGTGCTCTACAGGTTATCTCGACTTGGGAGCGTTCTACGCTGACACGGGCCAGAGGGAAAAGGCCCTGGAAACCCTTAAGGAAGCCGCGGCTGCATTCCAAGAGATGGGAATGGACTACTGGCTGCGCAGGACGCAAGAGGTGCTGGATAGGCTAGAGAGCTGAGTGCAGGATAAGCCGATGAAATGCCCAAATTGCCAGACCGAAAACCCTGAAGACGCCAAGTTCTGCATAGAATGTGGCGCTGTGATGGAATTCAATTGCCCGAAATGTGGGGCGATAACACCGACTACGGGTAAATTCTGCAAGGAGTGTGGCCACGACCTGATAGAGGCCAAGGCAGCGCCTCCCATCGACTACTCGGAGCCGCAAACTTATACCCCCAAGTTCTTAGCGGATAAAATCATCACCGCCTGCAGCTCCATCGAGGGAGAGCGCAAGCTGGTGACAGTCCTCTTCGCTGATGTGGCCAACTACACCTCTATCTCGGAAAAGCTCGACCCGGAAGAGGTCCACCAGATCATGGACGGTTGCTTCAAAGTCCTCATGGATGAGATACACAGGTACGAAGGTACCATCGACAAGTTCACCGGCGATGGGATCATGGCACTCTTTGGCGCCCCGGTGGCCCATGAGGACCACGCTCAGCGTGCCTGCTATGCCGCCCTTGCAATACAGAAAGCCATCAAGGAATACGGTGAAAAGGTAGAGAAGGAATGCGGGTTAGAGTTCAAGATACGGGTGGGTCTCAACTCCGGCCCGGTGATAGTGGGCGCGGTGGGGAACGACCTGCGCATGGACTACACCGCCCTTGGGGATACAGTCAACCTGGCCTCCCGTATGCAGACCACGGCAAAGCCCGGCACCGTTCTTATCTCTTCAGATACCCACAAGATAGCCAGGGACTTCTTCAAGTTTGAGCCGCTGGGAAAGGTAGAGGTAAAGGGAAAAGAGGAGACAGTCGAGGCCTACCAGCTTCTAGAGGCCAGCGAGGTGGAGACACGGATAGAAGCGTCGGTCGCCAGGGGCCTCACCAAATTCGCCGGCCGGCAGAGGGAAATTGCAGCCCTTAAAGAGGCCTTCGAGAGGGCACAATCAGGCTCCGGCCAGGTGGTATGTATCGTAGGTGAGGCCGGCGTGGGCAAATCCAGGCTCCTCCTTGAGCTGAGAGGCGTGCGCCCCAAAGAGGAGTATACATATCTCGAGGGCCACTGCCTCCACTACGGGGGCTCAATGTCCTACCTGCCCATAATGGACATTCTGAGAGCCTACTTCGATATCGAGGAAGGAGATCGAGAGTTTGTCATCAAGAAAAAGATAACCGATAAGCTCACCCAGCTTGATGGGAAGCTTGAAGAAATCCTGCCGCCGCTGCACGAGATTCTCTCCCTTAAGGTGGAGGATGAAGGATACATCAACCTTGACCTTCAGAAGAAAAGGGAGAGGACATTCGAGGCCATCAGGGACCTGCTGATACGGGAAAGCGAAAACAGGCCCATCATTATCGCCGTTGAGGACCTTCACTGGATCGATAAGACATCGGAAGATTTTATGACCTATCTCATCGGCTGGCTGGCCAATGCCCGCATCATGCTGGTCCTCCTCTACCGTCCGGAATACACCCATCTCTGGGCAAGCAAGTCCTGCTACAACCAGATCCGCGTAGACCAGCTCTCCATCAATACCAGCGCCGAGCTGGTGCAGTCCATGCTCGCGGGGGGGGAGGTTGCACCGGAGCTCAGGGAACTCATCCTCACCAGGGCAGCAGGCAACCCCCTGTTCATGGAGGAGTTCACCCACACCCTGGTGGAAAACGGCTCCATCCAGAGGAAAAACCACGAGTATATATTGACCAGAAAGGCCTCCGATATCTGCGTGCCCGACACCATTCAGGGTATCATCGCAGCACGCATGGACCGCCTGGAGGATAACCTCAAGAGCACCATGCAGGTAGCCTCCGTCATCGGCAGGGACTTCGCCTACCGCATTCTGCAGACCATCACCGGGACGAGAGAGGAGCTCAAGTCCTACCTGCTCAACCTCCAGGGGCTGGAGTTCATCTACGAGAAGAGCCTGTTCCCCGAGCTGGAATATATTTTCAAGCACGCCCTCACCCAGGAGGTGGCCTACAACAGCCTGCTTCTAAAGAGAAGGAGGGAGATCCATGAGAGGATAGGGAAGGCAATAGAGGAGCTATACCCGGACAGATTGGAGGAGTTCTACGAAGCCTTAGCCTTCCATTTCAAGCAGGGTGAGTCTCGGAATAAGGCCATCGACTATCTCATTAAGTCGGGTGAAAAGAGCTACGACAGGTATGCTGTAGAAGAATCCCACCAGCACTTCAAAGAGGCTTTTGAGATTCTGTCCACCAAAACTGGCAGGACAAAGGATGAAGATTGTCTTCTCGTCGATCTCCTCATCAAGTGGGCCTATGTATTCTACTTCCGTGGAGGTTTCAGAGAGCTGACTGACCTCTTCGGTGCTCATAAGGAGCTGGCTGAATCTCTAGATGACAAGGCCAGGCTCGGCATGTTCTACGTGTGGCTCGGCTTTGCCTTCCACAATAGGGGGAAGATGAATGATGCGTATCAATATCTGCTTAAGTCGCTCAGGCTGGGTGAGGAGGTCGACAACAGGCAAGTCATGGGCTATGCATGCGCCTGGCTCCCCTATACCTGCGCGGAGATGGGCCTTTTTGATGAAGCCATAACCTTCGGAGAAAGGGCCCTTGAAATAGTAAAGGGTCTTGAATTCGATCAATACATCTATTTCAAAGCACTGGGTGGAATGTGCATAGCGTACAACTATAAAGGGGAAGCGAAAAAGGCCTTGGCTGCAGGAGAAGCCCTGGTAGAATATGGCCAGAGCCATACCAATATTCGAAGCCTGTCCCTGGGTCATGCATACATGGCGTTGGCCCATTTAACGGAGGGGGATTACCCATCCGGGATCGCAAGCGCACTGCGGGCACTCGAGGTTTCCGTGGACCCTTATTATTCCCACGTTGCGCGGGCTATGCTCGGCGTTAACTATGCCCTGAATTTACAGTTACAGGAGGCTGAGGATGCCCTGCAGGAGGTTGCAGCCTATTGCCAGCAGCTTGGTGCTGAGTGGCTCGCCATGATATCTCAGGCATTTTTGGGTGCTGTCCTGATTGGTAAGGGCCAAATGAACGAAGGCCTAGGATTGGTTGAGGATATACAACGTGAGTGCTTGGAGAATGGCAGCAAATACACTTATGCCGTTACCCACTACGCCCTGGGAATAATCTATGTCCAGATTGTTGAGGGAACGGCAAAGGTTAGTCTCTCCACGGTTCTTAAGAATATTGGGTTCCTCGCAAAGAATGTCCCCTTTGCCAAACAGAAGGCCGCAGAAAACCTTAAGAAAACGATTGAGATCGCAGAAGAGATCGGGGCTAAAGGCCTTATGGGCATGGCCTATCTCGATTTAGGGCTTCTACACAAGGCAAAGGGGGAAAAGGACAAGGCGAGGGATAGCATTTCCGCAGCTGCCCTTTTATTTGAGCAATGCGAGGCCGAAGTGTCCCTGAAGCGGGCAAAGGAGGCATTAGAGTCACTGTAGTATTACAGCGAGGGATATTACAGGGACTGGGAATGGACTACTGGCTGCGCAGGACGCAAGAGGTGCTGGATAGGCTAGAGAGCTGAGTGCAGGATAAGCCAATGAAATGCCCAAAATGCCAGTTTGAGAATCCAGAGGGTATGCAGTTCTGTGGCAAATGCGGAGCCAAATTGGAAAAGATTTGCCCACAGTGCAATTCCTCAAATCCACCTGAGTTTGAATTTTGCGGTAAATGCGGTCATGCTTTGGCAGAGACCGCAGCAGTGCCTACCATTGACTATACTGAGCCACAATCCTATACACCCAAGTTCCTGGCGGATAAGATCCTCGATACACGCAGCTCCATAGAGGGGGAGCACAAGCTGGTAACCGTGCTCTTCGCCGATGTGGCCAACTACACCTCCATCTCGGAGAAGCTTGACCCCGAGGAAGTCCACCAGATCATGGACGGCTGCTTCAAAGTTCTTATGGACGAGATCCACAGGTACGAGGGCACCATCGACAAGTTCACCGGCGACGGAGTGATGGCCCTCTTCGGTGCTCCAGTGGCTCATGAGGACCACGCCCAGCGTGCCTGTTACGCCGCCCTGGCAATACAGAAAGCCATGGGTGAATACGGTGAAGAGAGAGAGAAGGAGTGCGGGGTGGAGTTCAAGATGCGGGTAGGGCTCAACTCCGGCCCGGTGATCGTGGGCTCGGTAGGGAATGACCTGAAGATGGACTATACCGCCATCGGGGACACCACCAACCTGGCCTCCAGGATGGAGACCATGGCCAAGCCTGGTACAGTTCTGGTTTCATCGGATACATACAAGATGGCCAGGGACTTCTTCAGATTCGCGCCTCTAGGTAAAATGAGGGTGAAGGGGAAAGAGGAGCCAGTCGAGGCCTACGTGCTCGTAGAGGCCGGAGAGGTGGAAACACGCATTGAGGCAGCAGTCGCTAAGGGCCTTACTAAATTCGTCGGCCGGAAGAGAGAGATTGGAGCCCTGAAAGAGGCCTTTGGAAAAGCACGATCAGGCTCCGGCCAGGTCGTGGGCATCGTGGGCGAGGCCGGCGTGGGCAAATCCAGGATTATCCTTGAGTTGAGGGGAGCACTTCGCAAAAAGGAATATACCTACCTTGAGGGCCGGTGCCTCCACTACGGCGGCTCCATGGCGTACTTGCCCTTCCTCGCTATCCTTAGATCCTATTTCTTCATCAAAGAAGGAGAGCGGGAGTTTGTCATCAAGAAGAATATGAAAGAGAATGTAACCCAAGTTGATGAGAAGCTCGAGGGCATCCTGCCTCCGCTTCATGAGATTCTATCCCTCAAGGTGGAGGATGAGGAATATCTCAAGCTGGAACCTCAGCAGAAGAGGGAGAAGACCTTCGAGGCTATAAGGGACCTACTTATACGTGAGAGTGAGCATAAGCCCCTTATCCTTGTTGTTGAAGATCTACACTGGATCGATAAGACATCAGAGGAGTTTCTGGACTACCTGATCGGGTGGCTGGCCAATTCCCATATCCTCCTCATCCTTCTATACCGTCCCGAGTACATCCACCAATGGGGCAGCAAGTCATATTATAGCCAGATAGGTGTCGACCAGCTATCTACAGAGACCAGCGCCGAGCTGGTGCAAGCCATCCTTGAGGAGGGAGAGGTGGTACCAGAGCTGAGGGAATTGATCCTGAACAGGGCTGCGGGAAATCCACTCTTCATGGAGGAGTTCACCCACACCCTGGTGGAGAACGGCTCAATCCAGAAGAAGGATCATCAATATGTTCTCAGCATAAAGGCTTCCGATATCCAGGTGCCCGATACCATCCAGGGAATCATAGCAGCCCGCATGGACCGACTAGAGGATAACCTTAAGCGGACTATGCAGGTAGCATCTGTCATTGGGAGAGACTTCGCCTTTCGCATTCTTCAGACAATCACCGGGATGCGAGAGGAGCTCAAATCCTATCTTATCAACCTCCAGGGCCTTGAGTTCATCTACGAGAAGAGCCTTTTCCCTGAGCTGGAATACATCTTCAAGCATGCCCTCACCCAGGAGGTGGCCTATAACAGCCTGCTTCTCAAGAGGAGGAAGGAGATTCATGAAAAGATCGGAAAAGCTATAGAGGAGCTCTACGCGGACAGGCTCGAAGAGTTCTACGAGATATTGGCCCATCATTATTTAAAGAGTGCTAACTCAGAGAAGGCCTATCAGTATCTAAAGTTGTCAGGGGACAAAGCAACACGAAACTATTCAAACTGGGAGGCCTTTCGTTTCTACAGGGAGGCGATCAACGTACTCAATAAGTTGCCTGAGACCGAGGAGAACAATAAACTAGGAATCGAACTTCGTCTCCTGATAGCGTACCCGATGACGATCCTGGGTTTCCCCGAAAATTCCCTCGACATCCTTCAGGAGGGGGAGAGGCTCTCAAAAGAATTCTGCGATAGCAGGAGTCTGGCCAAATTTTACGGCTGGATAGGCTTTTATCATTCGATTAAAGGACAGCCAGATCTGGGAATGGAATACTCAGAGAGTTGCTTTCGCGAAGCCGAGAAGGTCAAGGACATCGATTTGATGGCTTCAACAGCAATTAGTCTATGTGGCGCCTACCATTTCAGAGGAGAACATTATACTGAGATGATCAATGTATCCTCCATAGTAATTGCTTTACTGGAGGAAACGCGAAAGCAATATGAATCTTTTGGCACAGTTAATCCCTATTCTATGATGCACTCATATTACTCCATTGCCATGGATATGATGGGAGATTTTAAGAGCGGGAAGAAATCATATGAGAAAGGCCTCGATTTTGCCCTCGAGATCAAAGATCTAAACGCTTTGAGCCTGCTAGAATTGGATGAGGGCCTCTGCCTGGTTATACACAAGGGGGATGGCGAAAATGGTATAAAGCTTTTGCAGAATGCTATTCGGTACTGCGAGGAAGGGCAAATGCTTATTATTTTAGGCATGGCCTGGATGGGATTGGGCTGGGGACACTATTTACTTGGGAAGCTGGAAACCGCTCTGGATCACGTAGAAAAGGGACTTAAGATTCACAGTGAAGCCGGATTATCTTATTTCTTAATGTCCTTGTACTATTGTGCACTAAGTATGATCCATTGCGATTCAGGTGACCTGAAAATGGCTCAAAGTGATGCCGAGGAAGCGCTGAGGTTATCTCAAGATAATCATGAGAAATGGCCAGAAGGATTGTCAAGGGTTCTCCTGGGAAGAACAATAGGCAAAGGAAGAAAGTCACAATATGCCAAAGCAGAGGAATACATTCTGCAAGGAACCAATATCTTTAACGAAGTGCAATTGAAGCCGTTAGCCTCTCAGGGCTATCTCTATCTGGGGGAGCTACACGCCGACAATGGCCAGAAAGAAAAGGCCTTAGAGAACCTGAAAAAGGCCGAAGGCATGATGCAAGAGATGGGAATGGGCTACTGGCTGCGCAGGACGCAAGAGGTGCTGGAGAGGCTGGAAAGGTGACGGGTTCGAAATGAAGGATCACTCAGCGCTGGCGCTGGACAGCGGTTCTCGCGTAGGGGTAATCGGAGGCGGCCCGGCAGGTTCATTTTTCAGCTACTTCCTTCTGGATATGGCTCAAAGGGTTGACATGGATGTCCACGTAGATATCTATGAATCGCGGGACTTCTCCCAACCTGGCCCAGCCGGCTGCAACATGTGCGGTGGGATTATCGCTGAGTCTTTGGTGCAAACCCTGGCTGCTGAAGGCATTAACCTGCCCCCTACGGTAGTAGAAAGGGGCATTGACTCGTATGTCCTGCATATGGATGCGGGCAACGTCCGTATCGAGACCCCACTACACGAGATGAGGATCGCAGCGGTACACCGGGGGGCTGGCCCAAAGGGGAGAAAGGAGATGAAGTGGCGCAGCTTTGATGGCTATCTGTTAGAGCTGGCTGTTGGCAAAGGGGCGCACCTGATTCCGGGGCGGGTAGATGACATCGGATGGAATGATAGCCGGCCGCAGGTCAAGACCAAGGATGGCTCTCCTCATGACTACGACCTCCTTGTGGTAGCGATGGGGGTAAACACCGGTGCTCTGAAGCTCTTCGAGGGGCTGGAGGTCGGCTACAAACCTCCCCAAACTACGAAGACCTATATTGGTGAACTCTACCTGGGCCAGGAGATAATGCAGAGGTATATGGGCAGCTCTATACATCTCTTTCTTCCCAAGATGCCTCGCCTCGATTTCGCCTGTCTGATACCCAAGGGTGAGTTCGCCACCCTATGCCTAATGGGCCAGGATATCGATCAGCATCTAGTGCAGTCCCTTATGGATACTCCCGAGGTACGGGAGTGCCTGCCTGCCAACTGGAGCATGCCCCAGGACTTCTGCCACTGTTCCCCCAGGATGAATACCCAAGGTGCTGTCCAGCCTTTCGCTGATAGGATAGTGTTCATCGGGGACAGCGGGGTGACCAGGTTGAATAAGGATGGGATTGGGGCAGCATACCGCACTGCCAAGGCGGCTGCGGTAACCGCTATCTTCGACGGTATATCCGCTGAGGATTTCCGCCGGCACTACTGGTCGGTCTGCCAGGCGATAAAAAGAGACAACAGATTTGGAAAGATGATTTTCGCTTTCACTCACCAGATTCAGAGGAGACGATTCCTGCGCCGTGGCGTTTTGCGCACTGTCTCTAGAGAGCAAGAGGCAGAGGGTGGCAGTATGCGATTGAGTATGGTCTTTTGGGATACCTTTACCGGGAGCGCTCACTATCGGGATGTATTCCTGCGCACCCTGCACCCCTCCTTTCTAGGCCGCTTTCTGTGGGACATAGCTGCCGGATTCTGGCCTTTAAACAGAGATAGTTAATAATCGGGAGGATACTATGGAAACAGGTGCTTTGGGCAAGATGTACCGGGACGGCGAGGCAATTGTGTGTCAGGGAGAGGTGGGAGATTGCATGTATGTGATTCAAGCGGGGCAGGCTGAGGTGCTTCAAGAGAAAGAGAACCAGGAGGTGCGCCTGGCAGTTATAGGCGAGGGGGATGTCTTTGGAGAGATGGCGCTCTTTGAGCGAGAGGCGCGCTCGGCCACCGTTCGCGCCTTGGGTGACCTGCGAGTGTTCACTGTGGACAAGAGAACCTTCCTCCGTCGAATCCACCAGGATCCTTCCTTGGCTTTCCGCATTCTGCAGAAGATGTCCTACCGTATCCGTGAGTTGGATGCTGAGATAGTTCGGATGAAAACCAGGTGATATGTGATATTGATATAATGGATGTCGAAATTGTCCACTCAGTCAAAGTGTAGAGATACGGGTGCTTTTGGCCACGGCGATACCTTGTAAATCGCCATCATGATGTCATACAGCGATTCCCCTACACCCAAGAGGCGCAAGCCTTGCTGTCATCTCATTGTGTTATGAAGGCGATTAGTAGCCCCGCCACTGATTTTTACATAGCTATATGTATCAGTAAAAAGGAGCTTAAGAAATGGCAGATGGCAAATCCAAATTAAAAAAACTGAGCGAAATTACAGAGGGAATAGCAGGAGCGGTGGGCATCGCCATCGCCTTTGTGACACCATTTTTACGGCCGCGGCGCGCAAGGTGGGGAGCAACCGAGGCTGAGGTTTGTCGGTCACTTCCGGGTGATGACCTGGTACCACACCATAAGTGGGGGTATACCCACGCAGTTACCATTCGGGCTTCGGCTGCCGAAATCTGGCCGTGGCTGGTTCAGATTGGGCAGGGCCGTGGCGGATTCTACAGCTATGAATGGCTCGAGAACTTGATTGGCTGTAATATGCACAATGCGGATCATATTATTCAGGAGTTTCAGCATCTAAAGGTCGGGGATGAAATACGTCATCATCCCAAGTTGCACTCCTATGAGGTCGCTGTCATCGAGCCGGGCCAGGCACTAGTCATCCATACTAGGGCTGACACGCAAAATGGCAATACATTCGAACTCACCGATAATATCCCGGAGAAATACACTAACACTAGCTATATATGGTTTTTAGACGGGCTCGATGATGGGACCACACGGCTCATCTCGCGGGGGCGGTATGACTACCGAGGCCTGAGAAATGCGCTAAGCCTCGGCCATTTCTTATTAGAACCAATCGCTTTCGCAACGTCGCGGAAGATGCTCCTGGGCATCAAGCAGCGGGCGGAGGCCGCGTCCAAGCGAGGCAACGAGTAGCTCGGGAAATTTCCGGCGAAGGTTGTGCCCATCCTTCGCCATATTCTATCTTGACAAAGCATCTGAAGTGTGATAATTTCTATCAACTTAATGGATTAGATGCACTACTAAGCATATCCATTATAAATAACCTTATTAATAATCAGTCAACCTACTTATATGAAAAACGTTAATTGAGAGGTGGAATAAGAAGTAATGGATGCCGACGGAAAGAGATTTTCTTGAAAAGGACGAGTGAGAATATCGCGACAAGTATGGTAAGGAGGATAGAGAGATGGAAGAGAAATGGATCCGCGACCCCCTTTCCGGCATCCTATTGTCGATAGCCTTTATAGGCTATGGGTTATATATAGTCCTTGCTGCAATAGGAACCGCCGACTGGGATCAATGGTGGGGCTACTTGGCTATAGCAATGGGTTTCCCGCTGGCCATCGAATTCCCCATCAGGTACCTCACTCCTGGCTTCCGAATGCGGGGTGGGCCCTTCACCAGGCAGATCATCGGGGTGATTCTTATATGCATCGGCATTGGCGGCATTTTTGGCTTTGAAGAATGGTGGCCTGCGTTACTTTTCATTGCTATCGGCTGGGCGATATTGACATTCAGCTTATGGCGATGGCAGACACCCAAGAAGCCGAAACGGCCGAGGCAGTAGGAAACCACAAATACCGTTCTTCCTCAGCCTATACAGCAAAGTCTCCTCGCCACCACAATATAGCGGAGGTAGGCAATGAGAAGTATATTAATCATTTTTCTAGCTGCCGTCTCGAAGTTTAGGAGCACGTTCCAGGATATGTGAATGTAGGACTGAGTATCAAGGACGCAAGAGGTGCTGTGGAAGGTGGAAGGCTAGCAAAGAGCCCAGCCAGGCGGATCGTAGGGGGGCTATCCGAGATGGGTAGCCCCTTATCTTACCAAAACGACCTCACGTTGCAATTTTGTAACTACATCTCGCACGCATACGAATATTCTGCTACTGCTGCATCCGGTTATGACGGCAACCACATCCACAACCATTGATTTTTTCTCTTCAAGCATTTATGCTAGCGCTGCACTACTGCAAAGGAGGATCAGGATGGCAGACAAATATGACGCAATCATTATCGGGGCAGGCCCAGGAGGTGTAACATGTAGTGCCCTGCTGGCCAAGAAAGGGCTGAAAGTACTCCTGCTGGAGAAGAACCAGCGAGTTGGTGGCAAGGGAATAACGGTGCAGTCAAAGGGGTTCAAGTCCGAGATGTTTGCCATGGCCGGCGTGCTTGCTAATGAAGGAGCATGGCTAGAAGCGTTCCGGGCACTGGGGATTGAGGACAGGTATCGGGTGGTAGCAAAGCCGCTGGCCTGCGTCTGTCGCCATCCGGGAGAGAAATGGCAAATTGTGGAGACACAATCCAACGATCCGGACCAGCAGGTCGATCCACTGGCACCGATAACCTGGTGCATGAACGACAAAGAAAAGGAGATCTCTCTGAGAATACTTGCCGAGATATTCACTATGTCCCCGGATCGGATAGCCGAACTGGACGACGTGAGTGTACACGATTTCATCACCCGGTATGAAGATCTGCCCAAACCTCTCTATGGTTTCTTTGCCTACCTGGCCAACACCTCGATGGCAGGTATCATCGAAACGGCCAGCATGGCAGCACAAATAAGGTTCATGCTCAGTGTTATGCAGAAGCCGTTGGGCTATCCCATAGGCGGATTCGGACGAATGATGGAAGATATGGCGGAGGTGCTCAAGGCCCACAACGGGGAAGTCAAGCTTCGGGCCAGGGTGGAGAAGATCGTGGTAACCGACGGGCAGGTGGAGGGGGTGCTCACCCGGGACGGCCTGTTCAAAGCGCCTATTGTGGTAAGCAATGCCGGGATCCAGCCCACCGTACTCAAGCTGGTGGGAGCGGAGCATTTTGACCGTGCTTATGTAAACTATGTCAAAGACCTGCTTCCCAGCCTTGGATTCGTCTGCATGCGCTACTTCCTCAACAAGCCGGTTCTGCAGTACGCTCTCTATCAGGTATGGTCTCAACAGGCATGGTGGAACCTGGAAGAATACAACAAAGTCCGGGCCGGGAAACTGACCGAGGACGTCATTTTCACCGTCTCGGTTCCGTCCAATTTTGACCCGGAGATGGCGCCGCCCGGAAAACAGGTCGTGGTAGTCGGTACCGCCAGCTCACCAGACCCTCAGGACAGGATGCTCAAGCCTTTGTTTACCAAAATGGACCAGCAGATGTGCGAAGTATTTCCCGAGATGGTTCCCCACATTGAATCGAGGGTCGGGCTGGTGGGTCCCGCTCAGATATCCGGCATCTCGCGCGAGCAGGTGATGCACGGCCGGGGCGGTGAAGGTGTAGGGCTGGGGATGAGCGTGGGGCAGACAGGCAGGAATAAACCTTCTCCCAGAGCACCGATACGGGGTCTCTTCTATGTGGGCTTCGATGCCGGCGGCAGAGACCTGATGGGCACCCACCAGGCGGTTGACTCGGGCATGAACGTGGCGGAGATCGTCCATCAGTATCACCGGGGGAAGCAGCAGGCTGGCTGGAAATGAGCACTAAAGACTGATGCCTATCACCCCAATGGCGGCTTATAAAACCTTAAGCTATTACTGAAGCTTACAGAGCGAGTATATCGCTGCACCATTTCCGGGCTTTTCCACCTGCCAACATCTCTACCCTATACTGCACAGATTGACAAACAGATGCCCCCGGAGTACTCTTTTCGCACACGAGTTCGCATATGGCCTTGGTTGTAAAGTGCCTGAAGGAGAGAGGAGGTTCAAATGGCAGAAAAGTACGACGCGGTCGTGGTCGGGGCAGGTGTTGGTGGTCTAGCTTGTGCCGCTCTGCTGGCTAAGTGGGGTCTCAGGCCACTAGTGCTGGAGAAAAACGAGCGGACTGGTGGCAAGGTGATGACCACCTCCAGAGAAGGCTTCACCTATGAGTTCTGGCCCATCGGTATAACTCCCATCAGCGGTCATAGCTTCGAGGCGCTCTCCCGGGAGTTGAGCCTGGAGTCTGAGCTGAAAATCATAGGTCCAAAGAGCATAACGATGGTATATAAGGGACGATCAGGTAAATGGAATATAAAGGATGGAATATCTAGTCCAGCTAACTTGGCTCCTGGTGAGCTACCGGATCCCACGCAACACTTCGACCTGTGGGAGCTGGACGCCAATGAACAAGAGCTTGCCATGCAGGTACTGGGCGACCTGTACCTTATGACTCCAGAGAAAGTGGACGCTCTGGACGCGGAGGATATAACTCTGGAGCAACTCCTGGCCCGGTATGAAGTGCCAGGGCCTATCTATAACTTTCTTGCTTTTTTCGCCAATATGGCGATGGTTGGACCCATTGATTTGGTTTCAGCCGCAGAGTACGTAAGGGTTTTACAGGACGCTTTTTGCAGGGGTGGCGGTGGCTACCCTCTCGGCGGCTGCGGACGCGTGGTCGATGTCCTAGAACATACGCTCAAAGCCAATGGGGGCGATGTGCGAACGCTAACCAGGGTGGCTAGGATAACCGTCGATGATGGAGAGGTCACCGGGGTAGTCACCGAAGATGGGAAGGAGTTCAAAGCCACTATCGTCATAAGCGACGCTGGCATTCATCCCACTATTCTCAAGCTGGTGGGGGAGGACCATTTCGACAAAAGCTATGTCAGCTATGTCAAGAATCTAGTGCCGGCATGGGGACTGACCGGTCAACGCTACTTTCTCAGTAAGCCTGTTCTGCAATGGGACATGTGCACCGTCTACTCCGACGACGCTTGGTGGAACTTGGAGCGATACATCAAGGTGCGCAGTGGCCATGTTCCTGAGAACGTAATCATGTATGGCATGGTCACGTCTAGCTACGATCATGCCATGGCGCCTCCGGGCAAGCAGCTTCTGTTTACTGCCACTCCATGCCCTGCTGACCCTGGGGCTACCGAGATAAAGATGCTGTGGGAAAAAGTGGACGAGGTCCTGTTCAAACTCTGGCCTGAAATTATACCGGCACTTGAAAGCAAAGAATATGCAGGGCCCGCTGAGGTATCGGCGCTCACCCGGGATCATGTGCTGCCAGGTGGCCAGGGGGGCGAGTGCATGGGTTTGGGGCAGGTAGTGGGCCAGTGCGGACGTAAAAGTCCCTCATCCAGTACACCCATTCAAGGGCTGTTCCTCGTGGGCATTGATGCTGGCGCCGATCCCAACGCCAATATGGGCCTACAGCGGTCGGTGAACTCAGCTATGAACGTGGCTCGGTCCGTGGTCCGCTACCATAGGCTGAGGAAGGTATGCAGTTAAGGATTTGTAATCAGACATATGAAAGAACGAGACGGGTCTAGCAAACCCTTGTCCCCCAATGGCGGCTTATAAAACTTCAGGCTATCACTGAAGCTGACAGAGCGAGTATACCGCTGCACCATTTCTAATGATTCCCACCTGCCTAAGTCTTTTTTAGTCATAGTGTCTCCTTGCTTTTATCAACTCCCCCCTAACCACAAAAAGCATACTAGGCACTTTGTGACGGGCATACATGTGCTTGTTATTGCTTATTTGCTATAATAGCCTATAGAGCCCAGCTAGTGTATCGGGGGGAGGGGAAGGAGGTCTTCAGATGGAAATAATAG